>ERZ1370068.783-contig-10718_pt1 | contig 40743 bp, 39 predicted proteins | sample MGYA00561227_ERZ1370068 | MGnify/ENA primary metagenome ERZ1370068 (study PRJEB38410, sample SAMEA6850437) | metagenome | study: Metagenomic assessment of the ecological functions of the soil: analysis of the soil microbiota associated with the... | reverse complement strand
GCGGTCAGAAGGAGCCCTTCCATGGCGGTGAAACTCTTCGTGGGCGGTTTGTCCTTTTCCACCTCCAGCGAGCGCCTGCGCGAAGCTTTCGCGGCGGTCGGCGGCGTCGAGTCCGCGAGTGTCGTGACCGACCGGGACACCGGCCGTTCGCGTGGCTTCGGGTTCGTCGAGATGGCGACCCCGGAGGAAGCCGAGCAGGCCGATCAGCCGCCTCAACGGCACGAACCTCGACGGCCGGACTATTCAGGTCGAGGACGGCGAAGAGGCCCCCGGGTCAGGCGGCGGCGGCGATCGGCGCGGCGGCGGTGGCGGCGGTCGCGGTGGCTTCGGCGGCGGCGGTGGTGGCGCCGGCCGCGGTGGCTCCCGCGGCGGTCGCTGGTAACGCAGCTCACGACTCCCTAGAGTTTTTTCGCTCGCGCGCGCGGGCGGTAGCCTGCTTTTCATGCCGACCGTCCTGCACACCGAGTCGTCCCACGGCCACGGGGGTCAGGAGATCCGCACGCCTCGCCGAGGTGCGCTGGCTCATCGCCCACGGCTGGGAGCGCTGATCGCCTGTCAACCCGACAGCCCCCTCTTCGCCGAGGCGACGGCATCAGACGATCCCGGTCGAGGCCGTCCGGGATGCGCAGCGCGCACCGACGTCGGCGCGATCCTGCATCTGCGCCGGCTCATTCGAGAGCGCGACGTCCGCCTCGTCCACACACATAGCTCCGTCGACAGCTGGCTCGCCGGGGTCGCGGCGAAATCTGCTCGGCGCCCCGTCGTACGCAGCCGCCACGTTTCGATCCCTATCCGTCGCCGGCGGGCCTCGGTCTACCGGCTCGCCGATCGCATCATCACCAGCGGCGAGGGCGTCCGAGCGATCGTCGTCGCCGCGGGGATCGCGCCTGAGCGCGTCGTGTCGATCTCCGCCGGGGTCGACGCCGGCCGGTTCCATGCCGGCGTATCCGGCCGGCCGGTCCGCAACGAGCTGGGGCTGGGCGAGGCACCGGTCGTCGGGCTCGTCGCCAACGTGCGCGGCTCGAAGGGCCACAACGTCTTCCTCGAGGCGGCGCGCACGGTGCTCGCGAGCCGCGCCCGACGCGCGCTTCCTGATCGTCGGTGACGGAGCGTCGGCTTCGACGAGGTGTCACGGCGCAGTGCGGGACATGGGCCTCGAGCTCGAGCGTGCTGCCTCACCGGATTTCGGCCGCGACATTCCGGAAGTGATGGCGGCGCTCGACGTGCTGGTGCTGCCGTCGATCAGGTCCGAGGCGATCCCGCAAGTGATCCCGCAGGCGCTGGCCGTCGGTACACCGGTCGTGGCCCCGACCGTCGGCGGCAGTCCCGAGCTGATCCGCGGACGGCGAGAACCGGTCGCCTCATGCCCCCGGCGACTCGGCGCGCTCGGCCGACGCGATCCTGGCGCTGCTCCGTGAGCCCGAGCGGCACGCGCGATGGCGCGCGCTGGCCGGGCGATGGTCAGTGAGCGCGGTACACGATCGACGCGACGATGGCGCGGACCACGGCGGTGTACCGCAGACCTTCTCGGCGCTCGTGAGGCGCGGACGCGGGCGCGCGCCGAGAAGCGCGCAGGTCGGCGCCTGCTCAGGCGCGTCCTGCGGCCTCGATCGCGAAGCCCGCGGCCTCGACGAGCGCGCTCGGTCTCTCGGTTCGGGCGGCAGCCGCCGCTGCAGCCAGGTCCAGACGGGCTGCACGCGATCCTGGAACGCCGCCTTCCATCGGCCGCCGCGAGCGGACGTGCTCGAGCACGCGCAGCTGCCCGCCCGGACTGCAGCACGCGCTTGACCTCGGCGAGGCCGCGCGCCGGATCGGGCACGCTGCAGAGAAGACGCAGGCTCGCTGACCACCGTGTCGAACGACGCCCTCGCGGAACGGAGAGCGCCTCCGCGCTCGCCTGCACCAGCCGGCAGCGCCGGACGCCGCGCCGCCGCGCGCGCGAGCGAGGCACGCGCGGGATCGATGCCTGACGACCTGCGCGCCGGGTCCGTAGAACCGGCAGCCCGCGACCCGTTCCGCACCCGACGTCGAGCGTGCGTCCGCGCGCACCGGCCGCGATCCAGCGCCGACAGGGCGCGAGCCCCGTGCGCTCCATCACCGCGCAGAGCCTGTCGTAGAGCCACGGGATCTGCTCGACGCCGCGCACGCCCTCAGGCCCCGGGGAGATCACGACGAGGGCGCCCGTGTAGTCGTGGAAGAAGTTCCGGCGGCCGATCGGCGCGAACTCGCCGTTGCCGAAGAATCCGATCAGCGGGAAGTCGCCGAGCCGCTCGCGGATCAGCGTCACGTCGTGATCGGGGACGCCGAAGAGCCCGCGCCCGCGGCCGGCGCAGTCGAAATAGCAGCCGAAGGCCGGCCGCCGGCCGCCCAGGCGCGCCGCCACGCTCGTCGAGCATCGCCGCGAGATCGTCCGCGAGACGCCTCGGCGTCGCGGATCTGGAACTGCACGGTCTGGCCCACCCGCACGCGCTCGGCGACCGCCAGCGCGCCGCTCGACTGATCGGCGCCGACCAGGTTGCGCACGAGGAAGTCGCCGCGCTCGAGCGGCGACTTGGCGGGATCCATCGCGAGGCCGGCGAAGACGCCCGGCGCGCTGGACGCGCGTCTCGGCGCCGGGATCGAGCGGATCGCCTCGCCCAGCATCTCCAGCGCCGGGCGGTTCGCCGATCCGCTGGATCACGTTCGCCTCGGCGCGCGTGATGACGTAGCGGCTCGCCGATCGGCGTGCAGCCCTGCGCCACGCCGATGACCGGCTGCGCAGCCCGGAGAGCGCGACGCCGACGAGCGCGCCCGCAGGCGGCGTCGGTGTTGTAGAGCTCGAACATCGGCGCGCCTGCGGCGACCGCGCCGAGCACCGGCACGAAACCGAGCGACTCGTGGAGCTGCGCGAGCAGCGCCGGCGGGTTGCAGCCCATCGCGTCCGGCAGCACGAGCACGCAGCCGCCCTCCGCCACGGTACCGCCGATCCGCTGCGCCAGCTCGGTGCCGAGGTCCGCGACGCTCGCCCTGCCGCTCGAACAGGAACGGCGTCGCGACCAGCCGCTCGCAGCGCACCGCAGCACCGCGACCGCTGCGGCTCGTCCTCGACCTCGCACCGATCGGTCAGAATGCCGGCGCCGCTGCAGCCGAGAACGACGGGCGCGCCGGTCACGCGACGGACGGCGTGCAGGGCGTGTGCGCGCGCGGGTAGGCCGTCGCCGGTGACGAAGACGCAGCGCGAGATCGGCGCGATCGGTTCCGCTGCGCTCGAGCGCCGCCGAGCGACGCTTCGAGCGCCGCGTCGTCGGCCGTCGACGCCGGTGGCGAGTCCGCTTCGCGGCGATCACGACTGGACTCTAGCACCTTTGTTGCTACACTTTTGTCGTCGTGGGTCTCCGGATCACGCCAGGTCGACGCGTTCACCGACGTCCCGTTCGCGGGCAACCCCGCGGCCGTCTGCCTGCTGCCGCGCCGCGCGACGAGGGCTGGATGCAGCGCGTCGCGCGCGGAGATGAACCTCTCGGAGACCGCCTTCCTCGTGCAGCGCGACGACGGCTTCGCGCTCCGGTGGTTCACGCCGACGGTCGAGGTCGCCCTCTGCGGCCACGCGACGCTCGCGAGCGCGCACGTGCTCTGGGAAGAAGGCACCTGGCGCCGGCCCAGCAGGCGCGGTTCCACACGAAGAGCGGTCTGCTTGACCGGCGACCGCGCACGGCGAGTGGATCGAGCTCGACTTCCCGGCCAAGCGTCGAGGAGCCGGCGCCGATGCCCGCCGGCCTCGCCGAGGCCCTCGGCGCGGCGCCGCAGTGTACGTCGGCCGCAAGCCAGTTCGACTATCTCGTCGAGGTGCGAGGCCGAGGCGACCATGCCGCCGCTCACGCCGGATCACGCGGCACTCGCCGCTCTGCCGCGTCGCGCGGCGTGATCGTCACCAGCCGCGCCGACACGGCCGGCTACGACTTCGTCTCGCGCTTCTTCGCGCCGGGCGCGGGCGTCGCGCGAAGATCCGGTGACGGGCTCGGCGCACTGCGCGCTCGGTCCGTTCTGGGCAGGCGCGGCTGGGCAAGAGCGAGCTGTCGGCTACCAGGCCTCGGCGCGCGGCGGCGTCGTGCGCGTTCGCGTCGCGGGCGACCGGGTGAAGCTCGGCGGCAAGGCGGTCACGGTTCTCCGCGGCGAGCTGCTCTAGCCGCGACAGGAGTCGCCTTCCCGCTATCATCGGGGCGCGTTGCGCTGGGACCAGTCCCCGAGATATTTGATGATCGCCAGCTTTCGCCGCCGCCATCGTGAGCGCCGGCGCCGGGCTCGGCGGCGATCTGGGATCACGCCGGCTATCAACGTCGGCGCCAGCCTGCTCGCCCTGCTCAGCCCGCTTCTGGCCTTGCGCGCATGGAACCTGACGCGTCATCGCCGGCTCGAGGGCGTTCAGCGATCGCAGCTCGTCGCTCCGGCTGCGCTCAGCTACCGCCGGTCGACCTCCGGATCGTCGCCGTGCCGAACGCCGAGGCGGTGAGTTTCCCGCGTCAGCTGCGTATGCGCGTTCGTGGAGGCCGGGTGGCCCGCCACCGGGTGTATCGGGCACTGCCGGCGCACACCGGGCGGACCGGCCTGTTTCTCTCGGTGCGAGACACGAACGCGCCGCCGCCCTCGGCCCTGTACCTGTTGCTGGCGCTCGGTGAATTCGGGCTGCAGGCGGTGGCGATCGGCCAGCGGCAAGCTCTCGAACGCCAACGCGCTCGAGCTACTGGTGGGGCTGCGGCGAACGGCCGAGTAGCCGGCGCGATCGCTACTTCTTCCGCTCGAGCTCTACCGGCCTGTCGGGCGAACTGGCTCCCGCCTCGAGTACCGCCGGTGAGCGTCATCTTCCCGGAGAGCCAGTCGTCGCTTGACGCAGCTCGAGGCTATAGGTATTGCCGGCGTTGTTCTTGAAGCTGATCTTGGGAGCGCCCTCCATCGAGGTCGGTCGGAGGAACGACCCGGATCGAGGCCCCTTGCCGGGAGGCCGAATCGTCCTCGAGCTCGGCCCGCGCGCTCCCGGCATGACGAGCACGCGGCTTTGCTCTTCGCGAGATGTTTCAGCTCGACACGTCCCTCCCATGTCCCGACGAGAGGCTTGAGACGGGGATCGAGCGCGCCGGTCTCCGCCGGCTTGTCCTGACCGACCACGACGGAATCGCGACCAGACGCAGCCAAGCCCAGTGCGAGAACCACCACGACTGCCTTCATCGAAGCTCTCACGGAGAATCTCCTCGGCGCCAGGATCGTCCGAGCCGCAGAGAGTCTAGCAGGTGGCCGGCGCTCCGACGGCGCCGGCCGCCTGGGCGCTCTCTTCACGGCGTCCTCGTATGCGCGGGACGTGATGATGCCCATGTCCCGCGTGCACGATGGGGAGCGCCTGATGGCGGTGGGCGATCGAGTGGAAGAGCAGCTCGATGTCCTCGACGGCCTCGATCAGCGCGAGAAACAGGTACCGTTCCGTGTCGTTCACCCCGACAGCGCCTTACAGTCGATAGAGCATCCAGTACACGAGCACGCCGGTCACCGGACACGTAGAGCCAGATCGGGAAGCGTCCAGCGGGCGATCCGCACTGTGACGGGCGAAGCTCCCTGGAGCGCGCGATAGACGGTGATGAGCGCCAGCGGGCACGATGGCCGCGGCCAGGACGATGTGCGAGACGAGCAGCGGAAAGTAGACGAGCGCGGATCCATCCCTGTCCCTCGAAGGGGCGCGAGAGCCGGCGAGCGAATGGTAGGTGACGTACGAGACGAGGAAGAGGGTCGAGACCAGGAGCGCCGAGACCATGCACGCCTTGTGCGCGGTGACGCGCCGGCGACGGATGAACACGTAGCCTGCGGTCAGCAGCGCGGCGCTCGTCGCGTTCAGACAGGCGTTGACGAGCGGCAGCGATGCCGCCACGGCCAGGTGGGCCGTCAGCTCCGGGGCGGCGCCCGACGTACCAGGTAGCCGACGACGAGGACGACCGCGAGCGAGATACCCGCCGATCAGTCTGGAGCACGAGCCGGTCTCTCACGACGCGGGCGCCCTCACCAGCGCCGTCGCGAAGAATGCGCGACGGCCGCGAGCGACATGACGGCCGTCGCCGTCCAGCCGAGCCCGTTCGAGCCAGGGGCCGTTCGCGTGCTCGCCCATGATGGCGCGATTGCGGCCGACCAGCATGACGAGCAGGAGCAGCGGCGGGGCCAGGAGCCCGTTGAGAACGGCGCAGAGAAAGAGCATGCGCATCGGGTTCGTCCCGGCGAGGTCCAGCAGCATCCCCGCGGCCACGGCCCCGGCGAAGACCAGATAGAAGCGCCGCCCGCGCCGCGGCGTGAGATCGAGCCCCGAGCGCCAGCCGAAAGACTTCGGCGACGGCGAACGACGCCGATCCGGCCAGCACCGGTACGGCGAGGAGGCCCGTGCCGATCAGCCCCAGCGCGAAGAGGACGTAGGCGAGGTCGCCGGCCAGCGGACGCAAGCGCCTCGGCGGCCTGGCGCGCGGTCTCGATCTGGGTCCGGCCGGCCGGATGCAGGGTCGCGGCCGTCGCGAGCATGATGAAAAACATCGCGACGTTCGAGAAGAACATGCCGGTGAAGACGTCGAGGCGCGCGTCGGCCAGCTCGTGCGCCGTCGCGCCGCGACGCTGGGCCAGGGTCCGCCGGCCTCTGTGCCTTCTCCTGCTTCCACCTCGTGCGAGGCCTGCCAGAAGAAGAGATACGGCGAGATCGTCGTTCCGAGCACGCCGACGAGCGTCGTGATGTACGTGCGCGTCCCAGACGAGGCTCGGGGTGAAGGTGGCGACGGCGACCCGCCGCCAGTCGGGCCTGGCCAGGAACGCCGCCAGAACGTACGCGCAGCAGCACCGCGGTCAGCCACTTGAGGTACTGGGCGAAGCGCGCGTAATTCAGGTACACGGTGGCCAGGAGAATGACCGCCCCGAAGACGGGGATCGACAGCAGTGACGGCACGCCGATGAGCATCCGGGTCGCGTCCGCCATGCCCGCGAGATCCGCCGCGATGTTGAAGACGTTGGCGACCAGCAGCAGAAGACAGGCGCCGTAGAGCAGCGGACGCGGATAGTGCCCGCGAATCGCGCCCGCAAGGCCGCGACCAGTCACGAGGCCGATCCGCGCGCAGATGAGCTGCACGGCCGCCATCAGCGGAAGCGTGGCCGGCGCCGTCCAGAGCATCCCGAAGCCGAGCGCGGCGCCGGCTACGGCGTAGGTCGTGATGCCGCTCGGATCGTCGTCCGACGCGCGCCGGTGACGAGCCCGGGCCCGAGGAGCCTGAAGTAACGGACGAGGGGATTGTGGCTGTGGCGGTCGGATGCCTGAGTTTCGGGCATGAGGGCTCCACCATTATGCCCGCGCCGGGAGTCCCGGGTTCGGCTAACATGCCGTCGATGACGCGGGAAACGCCGTGAGCGGATTCGCCGAGTACGAAGCGGTACGACGCGCTGGGCCTCGCCGAGCTGGTCCGCCGGCGCACAGGTGTCGGCGGGCGAGCTGCTCGACGCCGCCATCGCGCGGGTCGAGGCGCGCAACCCGTCCATCAACGCCGTGACGATGCCGCTCTACGACTACGGGCGCGCGGCGATCGCGGCGGGGCTGCCGGACGGACCGTTCACCGGCGTGCCGTTCCTCATGAAGGACCTCGACCGCGTCGATCGCCGGCGTGAAGATGACGCGGAGCTCGGCATTCTTCGCCGACGCGCCAGCGCCGACCGCCGACAGCGAGCACGTCGTCCGGCTCAAGCGCGCCGGCCTCGTCATCTTCGGCCGCACCAACACGTGCGAGCTCGGGCTCGTCGCTCACCTGCGAGCCGCGGCTCCACGGGCCGACGCGCAACCCCTGGGACCCGACGCGCATCTCCGGCGGCTCGAGCGGCGGCGCGGCGGCCGCGGTCGGCGCGCGCATGCTCCCGATGGCGCACGCCACGCGACGGCTTCGGCTCGATCCGCGCGCCCGCGGCGTGCTGCGGGCTCGTCGGCCTCAAGCCCACCCGCGGGCGCAACACGATGGCGCCCGTGCTCGGCGAGGGGCTCGGCGGCTGCTCGGTCGAGCACGCGGTGACGCCTGTCCGTGCGCGACAGCGCGGCGCTGCTCGACGCGACGTGCGGCTCGGGCGCGGGCGATCCCTACGTCGCCGCCGCCGCCGGCCCGGCCGTATCCGCCAGGAGGTCGGCGCCGATCCCGGGCGCGCTCCGGATCGCCTACACGAGCCTGGCCCCGAACGGCGCGAAGATCGACGCCGAGAGCCTGCGCGTCGCTGGCCGAGACGGTCCGGCTCTGCGCCGACCTCGGCCATCGCGTCCAGGAGGTCGATCCCGCGATCGACCGGGCGGCCGTCGTCGCCACGTTCTTGACGCTGGCCGCGGCGAACACGGTCGTGAACCTCGCGAGCCATCCGACGAAGGGACGCACCGCCCGGGCGGACGAGGTCGAGACAGCGTGACGTGGGCGACGGCGCAGCTCGGCGACGCGGTCAGCGGCGCCGACTACGTCCGCGCGACGCAGACCGCGCACAAGCTCGGGCGACAGATGGCCGCGTTCCACGCCGACTGGGACGTTCTGCTCACGCCCGGCCTCGCGACGCCTGCCGGTGAAGCTCGGCTGGCTCGACATGATGATGGACGACGTCGACGAGTACTGGCGGCGCGTCTTCGCCTTCTCGCCCTTCACGGTGTGGTTCAACCTCACCGGCCAGCCCGCGATGATGCTGCCGCTCGGGCGCTCGCCGGAGGGCTGCCGCGTCGCCGTCCAGCTCGTCGGCGCGCTACGGCGACGAAGCGACGTTGTTCCGCCTGGCCGCGCAGCTCGAAGCCGCGCGCCCCTGGTTCGATCGCAAGCCCGCGCTCGCGTCCTGAGAGTGCAACAAGGCCTCGGCGAATCCCGGCGCCGTCTACGCGGCCGGGGCGAAGCGGTGGCCGTCGCCCGTCCGGACGATGAAGCCCGGCTGCGGGAAGTGCCCGGCCAGGATCAGCGTGCCGGAATCCGCGTGTTGCTCCACGAAGCGCGCGCCGCGTCGCGCGGCGCCTTCGCCGGGTCGTAGCAGAAGCGGCTCGACCACTGGGGCTCGGCGACCTGCACGGTCCGGTGCATGAGGTCGCCGGAGAAGACGGCGGTGCCCGCCGAGGTGGTGAGGCGGACGCAGACGTGACCCGGCGTGTGACCGGTCCACGGCTCGAAGCGGAGATGCTCGTCGACCTTGAAGTCGCTGTCGACGAGCACGGCCTGCCCGGCCTCGACCACCGGCACGACGCTGTCGGCGATGCACCCCGACTCCTCCTTGCCCGTCGCGCTCTCGTACTTCCAGAACTCCCACTCCGCGCCGGCGATGACGTACCGCGCGTTCGGGAAGCGTCGGGACCCAGCGCCCGTCCTGCCAGCGCGTGTTCCAGCCGACGTGGTCCACGTGCAGGTGGGTGCACAGGACGAAGTCCACCTGCTCGGGCGTGACGCCGACGCGCGGCGAGATCGTCGAGATAGGTGCTCTGTCGCGCATGTTCCAGGCTGGCGCGCCGGTGCGCGCCTTGTCGTTGCCGACGCCGGTGTCGATCAGGATCGTGTGGCGCGGCGTGCGCACGACGTAGGTCTGGATGCGCGAGGCGAGGTCGCCGGTGCGCTCGTCGAAGAAGTGCGGCTTGAGCCAGTGGTGGTGGGCGGCGATCTCCGCGGCCGTCGAGTCCGGCAGCATGGACGCGGTCGGAAACGACGAGCGGTCGATCTCGATCACGCGGGAAATCGTCACCTCGCCGAGCTTCATCGCTCTGCATCGAGCTGTCTCCTCTCGAGACGTGTTGGTGATAGGGTAGCCGCAAAGGAGGACGTATGCGTGGCGTAGTTTTCCTCGGCAATCGCAAGCTCGAGCTGCGCGACTTCCCGATCCGACGCCGGGTCCCGGCGAGGTCGTCGCTGGCCATGAAGGCGTCGGGCATGTGCGGGAGCGACCTGCATCCCTACCGCGCCGCCGGCAACGCCGCCGCGCGCGCTGGGCCTGGGCGGCAGCGGCGGGCCCGTCATCGCGGGCCACGAGCCGTGCGGCGTCGTCGCCGAGCGTCGGGCCGGGCGTCGCCGAGGCCGACGCGCCGACCGGCCAGCGCGTGATGGTCCATCACTACAAGGGCTGCGGGCGGTGCAAGCACTGCCGCGTCGGCTGGGCCCAGCTCTGCCGCGCAGGGCATCGTCGTGTACGGCATGACGGGCCACGGCGGCCACGCGCCGTTCATGACTGCGTGCCGGCGTTCACGCTCGTCCCGCTGCCCGACGTCGATCGGCTTCGAGGAGGGCGCCGCCATCTCGTGCGGCACCGGCACGGCGTACGGCGCGCTGCAAGCGCCTCGACGTCTCCGGCCGCGACACGCTCGCGGTCTTCGGTCAGGGGCCGGTCGGGCTCAGCGCCACCATGCTCGGCGCGCGCGATGGGCGCGCGCGTGATCGCGATCGACGTCGCCCCCGAGCGGCTCGGCGCTCGCCCGCGCAGTTCGGCGCCGAGACGCGTCATCAACGCGCGCGAGACCGATCCGGTCGCGGCGCTCCGCGAGCTGACCCACGGCGAGGGCGTCGGAGACCGCGATGGACTGCACCGGCAATCCCGAGCGCGCGTGGCCGCGGTGCGCAGCGCGACCACCTGGGGTGCGGGTCGCCTTCGTCGGCGAGGGCAACACGACGACCTTCGACATCAGCCAGGACATGATCCGTCGGCAGCTGACGATCCACGCGTCGTGGACCTTCTCGAGCGTCGGCCAGGCCGAGTGCGCCCGCTTCATCGCCGACCGCAAGGTGCCGCTCGACCAGCTCCTCACGCACCGGTTCACGCTCGATCAGGCGGACGAGGCCTACCGCCTGCTTCGACACGCAGACCACCGGCAAGGGGTATTTCGCGTTCTGATCGATGCGCGGACGACGGCGCCGACGGTCGTTCCACCGCCGGCGCCGTGCTGCCGGTGCGACTACCGCGTCGGCAGGATCTTCAGGAATCGGCTCGAGGTTCTTCGGATCCGGCCGAGCTTGCCGACGCCGTGGCTGCGGACCGCCGCCACGACCGCGTCGTTGACCGGCGTCTTGACGCCCTGCAGGCGCTCCCTGCTGCGCAGACGATAGCCGTTCAGATAGTCGATCTCGGTGCGGCGGCCCGCGCATGACGTCCTGCAGGATGGCGCGGCCGCCCGCCGCCGCGCCGCGCGCGCTCAGCGGCGACGTCGCGCCTCGACGCTCGGCCAGCCCGCGCCCCTCGTACGCGTCCACGAAGCGCTGCGCGACGATGCCGTAGATGGGCTCGACCTCGTAGCCGGCGGCGCGCCCGACCTTGATCGACCTCGCGCGCCCACGTAGATCGCGATGCGCCGCGGCTCGCGGCTGGTGCGCACCTCGGCGGTGCCGAGGCCCGAGAGCCCGGCCAGCGGGTTGGCCATGCAGTTCACGGCGAGCTTCGACCACCGCTCGCCCAAGAGGTTCGTGGTCACCTTGGCCACCGGCGACGTCGCTCATGATCTGCGCGAGCTCGCGCGCGCGCGGCGTGTCCCTGCCGTCGAGCTCGCCGATCTTGAAGCCGACCGCGCCGGTGTCGGTGCGCATGGCGTGGCCCGGCTCGTACATCCCGGCGCCGATCGTGATCACGCTGCCGAGCAGTCCGCTCGCGGCCGGCGATCGGCCGCCACGCGCTCGTCGTTGATCCCGTTCTGGAAGTCGACCACCACCCCGTTCGGCTTCGCGAGGTACTGGATGCCCAGCGACGGTCGCCCACTCGGTGTCGTAGGACTTGACGGAGACGAAGACCGCGTCGAAGGGCTCGGCGATCGCCTGCAGCCTCGTGGATGTGGAGCGCGCTTGACCGGGATCACGTGGTCGCCGCAGGTGCCCGCTGAGGCGGAGGCCCGTCGCTTCGCATCGTCTCCACGTGCTCCGGCCACTGGTCGATGAGCGTCACGTCGTGCCCGGCCCTGGTGAGCATGCCACCGACCACGCTGCCGATGGCCCCGGCCCCGATGATCCCGATCCGCATTGCCATGGGTAACCCTCCGTATACCAACGGGGCTCTAACTCCGCGACGGCCCGCAGCCACTCCGGACATAACTTGAACCGCCATGACCTACGACTTCGATCGTCTGATCGACCGCCGGCGCACCGGACAGCTCCAAGTGGCAGAAGTACGGTCCCGACGTCCTTGCCGCTCTGGGTGGCGGACATGGACTTCCAGTCGCCCGAGCCTCGTGATCGCGCGCTGCGCGAGCGCGTCGAGCACGGCGTCTACGGCTACATCGCGTTCGAGCAGCCCGAGTTCCACCAGCTCTTCGCCGACCGGCTGCTCAAGCGCTACGGCTGGCGCGTGTCGCCCGGACGGCGGTGGTGTCATCCCGGCGTCATCCCGGGCTTCAACGTGGCCGCGGCGCGTGCTCGGCGCCGGGCGACGGCGCTCGTCCTCATGACGCCGGTCTACCCGCCCATCCTGCGCGCCGCCGCCAACATGGACCTGACCCGCGAGGAAGCGCCGCTCGCGCGCCGGGCGGACGGACGCTACGAGGTCGACGTCGACGCGCTTCACCGCGGCGATCCGCGACCGCACGCGCGTTCTTCCTGCTCTGCAACCCGCACAACCCGGTGGGCCGCGTCTTCCGGCGCGACGAGCTCGCAGCGGCTCGCGGAGGTCTGCCTGCGCCGCGGCCTCTCGATCGTCGCCGACGAGATCCACTGCGAGCTGACCTACTCCGAGGCACCGTCACACGCCGATCGCGTCGTCTCGATCCGGAGATCGCGCGAGCGCACGATCACGCTCATGGCGCCGAGCAAGACCTTCAACCTGGCCGGGCTCAAGTGCTCGGTCGCGATCGTCCCGAATCGCCGACCTGCGCGCGAAGTTCATCGCGGCGCGCAGTCGACCTCGTGTCGACGGTGAACGTCCTCGGCTTCACCGCGGCCTACGCGGCGTACCGCGACGGCCAGCCGTGGCTCGACGAGCTGATGCGGTACCTGGAGGCGAACCGCGACTTCACGCTGCGAGTACGTGCGCACGCGCCTGCCCGGCGTGCGGGTCGCGACGCCCGAGGCGACCTATCTGGCCTGGCTCGACTGCCGGAGGCGCGCGCGGCGGCCGGCCGCCGATCCGTTCACGTTCTTCCTGGAGCGGGCGCAGGGTCGCCCTGAACGACGGCGCTGTTCGGCCCGGGCGGCGCGGGGTTCGTCGCGGCTGAACTTCGGCTGTCCGCGCTCGAGTCTGGCCGAGGCGCTCGACCGCATGCGGGCGGCCCTCACGGCCGACCGGCCAGCGCGTCTGAGCTCGGTCGAGGTGGTCGCCACCCGGGCATTCATGGTAGCCGAAGGCGACTCGCTGCCCGCCGGCGATGTCGCGCGCACGCCGGGCGCACATGCCCGACGGCGCGCGCGCGATCCTCGACGCCTGTTCGCTCGCGGCGGATCACCGCCGGCTCGCGGCGCTGTTGCGTCCCGGGCTCTGCCGGTGCTCGACGTCGGCTGCGGCACCGGCGCCATCACCCGCGGGCATCGCCGAGGTCGGTGCGGCCGCCAGGGCCGCGCACGTTCGGCGTCGACGTCAACCCGTCGATGATCGACAGGCGGCCCGCGCCGCGCCACCGCCGCGTGCCCGGGCTGTCGTTCCACGTCGTCGACGTCTACGCGCTGCCGTTCCGCGGCGAGCTTCGACATCGTCGCCGCCGCGCGCGTGCTCCAGTGGCTGGCCGATCCGCGAGCCGCCCTGCGCGCGATGACGAAGGCGCTGCAGGCGCGGCGGGCGCATCGTCGTCCTCGACTACAACCACGAGAAGGCGTCGGTAGGACTCCGAGCCGCCGGCGAGCATGCGCCGCTTCGTCGCGGCATTCCTCGGTGGCGCGCCGCCGCGGGCCTGGACAACGCGATCGCCGACCGTCTGGGACGAGCTGCTGGCGGGCGGTCGGCCTGACCGCGATCACGACGACCGACCAGCACCGCGAGGTCACGCGGCGCGGCGAGCCCGACTTCGCGACCCGCGCCGGCATCTGGGCCACCGTCGCCGCCACGCGCGGACATCAGATGGTCGCCGACGGCGCGATCGGCGAGGGCGAGCGCCGCTCGGCCGAGGTCGAGTACCGGGCCTGGCTGGGCCAGCCGCCCAGTCGCACGTCGCAGTACCTGCTCGCCGTCGAGGGCGGTGCGGCCGTAGCGCGCAGCGCGCCCTCAGCGCTTGAGCAGGATACGGCACGTCGGCGACGACGGTGTTCCGCCGGAAGAGCAGCGGCGCCCTTGACCGAGCAGGGCCGTCTGGTTGTGCAGGACGTGCTGCCACCAGTGTCGCGGCAGGAATCTCCGGCAGCACGATCGTGACCATCTGCTCGCCGCCGCGCGACTCGGATCTGGTCGAGGTAATCGAGCAGCGGGCGGAGCAGCGACCGGTACGGCGAGGTCGAGCACGACCAGCGGAACGCCGAGCCCCCACTTGCCCCACTTGTCCTCCAGCCGGGCGGTCGGCCGGGTCCGTCTCCACGTAGACCGCGCGCACCACCGCCGTCGGGCGCGAGCGTCCGGGCGTACTGCAGCGGCGCTGGACGACGCCGCGATGAACGTCGCCGATCAGCACCAGGACGGTGTGCTGGAAGGCCGGCGGGCCCTCGAGGCCGTCGAGCGACAGCTCGCCGGGCCACCTCGTCGTAGTGCCGGTGCATCACGACGAACGTGACGACCAGGATCGGGATGACGAGCGACGCACGATCCAGGCGCCCTCGACGAACTTCGTGACCGCGAGCGGTCAGCAGCACGACGCCCGTCACGATCGCGCCGACGCCGTTGATCCACAGCCGCCACCGCCAGCCCGCCTCGCCGCAGGCTGAAGCCAGTGACCGCACCATGCCCGCCTGCGAGAGCGTGAACGAGATGAAGACGCCGATCGCGTAGAGCGGCAGCAGCGCGTGCGTGTCGCCGCCGAAGGCGACGATCAGGAGGACGGCGAAGCCGGCTGAGGATCAGGATGCCGTTGGAGAACACGAGCCGATCGCCCTGGTTCGCGAACTGCCGGGGCACGAAGCGGTCGCGCGCCAGGATCGACGACGAGCCGCGGGAAGTCGGCGTACGAGGTGTTGGCGGCCAGGACGAGGATCAGCATGCGTCGAGGCCTGGACCGCGTAGTACGGGACGCCTGTTGCCGAACCCGCGCGCGCAATCTTCGACGACCACGGTCTCGTCGCCGCCCGGGACGATCCCGAAGTCGTAGGCCAGATACGTGATGCCCAGGAACATCACGATCGACGATGACGCCGAGCGCCGTCATGACTGCCTGGGCGTTACGTCCCTCGGGCGGCTTGAGCGCCTGGACTGCCGTTGAGACGGCCTCCGACGCCCGGTCAGCGCGGTGCAGCCGGCGGCGTACGCTCTTAGGAGAGAGGAACAGCGCCGATGCCCTCGAGGCCCGGCGGATGGGGTCTCGTATGGCGCCTCGGGCAGCCAGTCGAAGATCGCGCCGACGAGGCCAGTACGCCGACCATGCCCAGGATGCTGATCACGAAGAAGTAGGTCGGCGCCGCGAAGAGCCGGCCAGATTCCCGGACGCCGCGCAGGTTGCCCGAGCGCGATCACCGGCCACGCCAGGACGCTGAGCACGATGCGATAGGGATGAAGCGCCGGCACCGCCGAGGTCAGCGCCGCGATGCCGGCGACGACGGAGACCGACACGGTGAGCACGTAGTCGACGAGCAGAGCCGCCGCCGCGATGAGCGCCGGATAGACTGCCGAGGTTGTCCTTGGCGACGAGGTAGGCGCCGCCTCCCTGCGGATAGGCCTGCGACGGTCTGGCGATACGAGATCACCACGACGGCGCAGCAGGGCGCGCGATTCCGATCGCGACGGGCAGCGAGTAGCTGAGCGCGGCGGCTGCCCGCGAGCATGAGCACCAGCAGGATTTCTTCCGTCGCGTACGCCACCGAGGACAGCGGGTCGGAGGCGAACACCGCGAGCGCCACGGTCTTGCTCGAGGCGCTCGTGCCGGGCCTGGGCGAGCGGCATCGGCGCGCCGACGACAGGCGCTATGACGAGGGCGAGTCGCATATCGTCGAGTCCGACTCTAACCCTCCGTGACCGCCGGTACCGTCTCACCGCGATTTTTACGGGTTTTTAACGTCGACGGCGTCGTGTCTTGACGCGGGCTTGAGACCGGCGCGTGGCCAGCGGTAGGAGCGGTGACTCCGATGTGCAGCGTGACCGAACGTTCCGGAAGGTCGCGAACGCTCCACGACCGAGGTGGGGCGGCGCTCTACGCGCCTGGCCGGCCTCCTGCTCACCGCGCTGGCGGCGGCGGAGATACTCGTCGCCCCGGGCGCCGAGCTGACGGCACTCCAGTGCGGGCTCGTCCTGGCCGGCTTCGGCACGATGATTGGATGGACGCGACGCAACCGCGCGGCGCCTCGACCACCTGGACTGGTGCGGCTGCGCCAGCGCGCGGGTGACCGTGCGAGTGATTCCATCTCACCGCCGCGAGCGGACGCGAGCCGCGGGCAGCGGGCATGCCGGCGCCCGTCGAGGCGCAGCGGGAAGAAGTCGCCCGCTAGCGACGCGTCGGCGGGGCCACGCTCCAGATGAGCCAGCGCAAGAGCGCGGTGGCCAGCGACAGGAAGATCGTCACGCCCAGGACGTCCTGAAACGCCGTCTCGAACGGCCCAGCGGTGATCGCCGGATCGAATCCGAGACTGCTTGGACAGCATGGGGATCATCGTCCCGGCGAAGCCTGAAAGGTTCACCGAGATGAACATCGAGAGCGCCACCACGACCGCGAACGCCGCCGAGTGCCATAGCCAGCCGACGAGACCGACGGTGAGCGCGCAGATTCCGCCCAGGATGCTGGAGGTTTCGACCTGCCGCCGCAGCGGCTCCCACCATTGGCCGACCCTGCACCTGCCCGGTCGCGAGACCGCGAACCACCATCGTCACGGACTGCAGCCCGGTATTCCCGGAGATCGCCTGGATCACCGGCATGAACGAGGCGAGCAGGATCACCCTGCTCAGCGTCTGATCGAAGTAGTGGATGACCACGCCCGCCAGGAGCTCGATCACCAGCGTCGCCAGGACCCACGGCAGGCGCAGCAGCGCGACCTGACGCGGTGACCGCCGCTCGAGCTCGGCCGCGTCCGAGCCGGCCATGCGGAAGATGTCCTCCGACGCCTCCTCGTGAACGATGTCGACGACGTCGTCGACGGTGATCGTACCGACGAGGCGGTTGCGCTGGTCCACCACGGGCAGCGCCACCAGGTCGTACTTGGCCACGATCCGCGCGACCTCCTCCTGGTCCATCTCGGGGGTCACGCTGATGACGTTCTCGTCGCGGATCGCGAACGCCAGGGTGGTCGGATCGGCGGTGAGCAGGCGACGGAGCAGGAACCGCGCCCACGAGGTGATGGTGGTCGTCCACGACGTACAGCTCGAAGGCGCGCTCAGCGGAGACCGAATCACGGATGTGCTTGATCGCCTGCTCGATAGTGGCGTCAGTGCGAACAGCCACGAAGTCCGGCGACATGAGGCGCCCCGCCGAGTGCTCCGGATACTCGAGGAGCTCCTGGACCTCTTCGGACTTCTCCTCCTGCATGAGGCCGAGGATCTTTTCGGCCTGCTCGGTGGGCAGCTCCTCGACGACATCGGCGGCATGCTCGGCGCGGCATCTCGTCGAGGATGCGCGAGACCTCGACCTCGTCGAGCATCCGCACCAGCTCCAGGAGCGCGTGGTCGTCGAGCTCGGGGATGAGCTCGCCCGCGCGCTCCCGCGACAGCGCACGGAGGGTCGCGACCTGATCGGCGAGGGGAGCTGGCGCAGCACGGCCGCGAGGTCGGCCGGATGCGCGCGCCTCGAACGCCGCCTCGCTCGTGGGCGTCGGCCTTCGCCCGGGCGACGTTCCGCGTCGCTTCCAGCAGCCGGTCCTGGTCTTGATCGCTCATGGCCACAGGGTACGCCGGCGCTCCTCGCCGCGCCTCTGCGTCATCATATCGCCCCGCCTCCGTCATGTGCCGACTTTGGTCACGCCGCTCGACCGGTCGTCGTGCGATCAACGCGCCCCGAGCGTCGAGCGCCAGGTTCAGGCGCGAGCACGCTCACGCGTGGCTCGCCGAGCAGGCCGAGCTGGCGGCCCTCGGTGTGCTTCGCCACGAGGTCTCTGCACGACGGCCTCGTCGAGCCTGCGTGCCCGGGCCACGCGACCCACCTGATAGAGGGCAGCCGCCGGGCTGATGTGGGGATCGAGCCCGCTGCCCGAGGCGCGTGACGAGGTCGACCGGCACGGGCGCCGTGTTGCCTGAGGTCGGCGGCGCGAAAGAGCTTCGACCCGGCCCTGCACGGCCTTGATCAGATCGGCGTTCGTCGGGCTCAGGTTCGAGCCGCCAGACGCGCCAGCGTTGTAGCCGAACGGGCTGGTCGCGGAGGGCCGGCCCCAGAAGTACCTGGGGTCGTCGAAGGGCTGCGCCGATGAGCGTCGAGCCTACGGGCTTGCCGTCCTTGACGATCGAGGCTGCCCGTTGGCCTGGTGGGGAAGATGAGCTGGGCGATGACCGTCACGATCGGCCGGATAGGCGAGGCCGGTGACCACGGTGAACAGGACGAGCGAGCACGATCGCGGCGCGGACGTGAGGTCAGCATGGACGTCTGGTCATCGCATGGCGCTACACCAGGTCGAAGGGCCACAAGGATCATGTCGATCAGCTTGATGCCGGGGAACGGGCAGGATGATGCCGCCGACGCCGTAGATCCAGACGTGACGGCGCAGGACGGCGGCGGCGCCGATGGCCCGGTAGCGGACGCCCTTCAGGGCCAGCGGGATCAGGCGCGACGATGATCAGCGCGTTGAAGATCACGGCCGACAGGATCGCGCTCTGCGGGCGTCGCCAGGCGCATGACGTTGAGCGCGTCGAGCACGCGGATAGGTCGCGGCGAACGCCGCCGGGATGATCGCGAAGTACTTGGCGACGTCGTTGGCGATGCTGAACGTCGTCAGGGCGCCGCGCGTCATCAGCATCTGCTTGCCGGTCTCGACGACCTCGAGCAGCTTGGTCGGGTTCGAGTCGAGGTCGACCATGTTGCCGGCTTCCTTGGCCGCCTGCGTGCCGGTGTTCATGGCGACGGCCACGTCGGCCTGGGCGAGCGCGGGCGCGTCGTTGGTGCCGTCGCCGGTCATCGCCACCAGGCGCCCCTCGGCCTGCGTGCTCGCGGATGAGCTTGAGCTTGGCCTCGGGCGTGGCCTCGGCGAGGAAGTCGTCGACGCCGGCCTCGGCCGCGATGGCCGCCGCGGTGAGCGGGTTGTCGCCGGTGATCATCACGGTCTTGATGCCCATGCGCGCGCAGCTCGGCGAAGCGCTCCTGGATGCCGCCCTTGACGATGTCCTTGAGCTGGATGACGCCGAGCACCGCGGCCGCCGTCGGCGACCACGAGCGGCGTGGCGCCCTGCCTTGGCGATGCTGTCGACCACGCGCGCGGACCTCGGCGGGGACGGTGCCGCCGAGGCGCTTGACGTGCGCCTCGATCGCGTCGGCGGCGCCCTTGCGGATCTGGCGGCCCGTTCAGGTTGACGCCGCTCATCCGGGTCTGCGCGGTGAAGGCGACGAAGGTGGCGCCGAGCTTCTCGACGTCGCGCTCGCGGATGCCGTACTTCTCCTTGGCGAGCACGACGATGCTCCGGCCCTCCGGGCGTCTCGTCGGCGAGCGAGGCGAGCTGCGCGGCGTCGGCCAGCGTCGCGCTCGCGTGACGCCTCGGCGCGGGAAGAACGCGGTGGCCTGGCGGTTGCCGAGCGTGATCGTGCCGGTCTTGTCGAGGAGCAGCACGTCGACGTCGCCGGCCGCCTCGACGGCGCGGCCGGACATGGCGATGACGTTCTTCTGGATCATGCGGTCCATGCCGGCGATGCCGATGGCCGACAGCAGCGCGCCGATCGTCGTCGGGATCAGGCAGACGAGCAGCGCGACCAGCACCGTCACGGTCACCGGCGTCCCCTGCCCGGCCGCCGCCACGCTGTAAGCGAGAACGGCAGCAAGCGTCGCGGTGGCCAGCAGGAAGATGATGGTCAGCGCGGCGAGCAGGATGTCGAGCGCGATCTCGTTCGGCGTCTTCTGCCGCTTGGCGCCCTCCACCAGCGCGATCATGCGGTCGAGGAACGCCTCGCCGGGATTGGCGGTGACCTCGACGATCGAGCCAGTCCGACAGCACCTGCGTGCCGCCGGTGACCGAGCTGCGGTCGCCGCCGCTCTCGCGGATCACCGGCGCGCTCTCGCCGGTGATGGCCGCTCTCGTTCGACCGAGGCGACGCCCTCGACGACGGTCGCCGTCGGCGGGGATGAAGTCGCCCGCCTCGACGAGGACCACGCTCGCCCTTTCGGAGGCTCGGAGGCCGAGACGGATCTCGCAGTCGCGCGACGCGCTCGGGCCGCGTCAGCCGCTTGGCCTGGAGGTCGCGCCGCGCCTTGCGCAGCGAGGCGGCCTGCGCCTTGCCGCGCCCCTCGGCCATCGCCTCGGCGAAGTTCGCGAAGAGCACGGTGAACCAGAGCCACACGGACACCGCAGAAGATGAACCAGGCCGGCGCCTCGCCCTGTCCCGACGAGCGCCTGGACCCACAGCAAGGTGGTCAGGATGGACCCCACGTAGACCACGAACATGACCGGGTTGCGCACCTGGCGCCGGGGCGTCAGCTTGCGGAACGAATCGACGATCGGCCTGCCGCACGATCGCCGGGTCGAAGAGCGAGCGCGCCTTGCGGCGCTAGCCATGATCGCATCAACCTCACTTCGCTGCGATCAGCGTGAGATGCTCGACGATCGGTCCCAGCGCCAGCGCGGGCACGAAGGTGAGCGCGCCGACCAGGATGCACCACGCCGACCAGGAGCCCGGCGAAGAGCGGCGTGTGCGTGGGCAAGCGTGCCCGCGCCGGCGCGGCACGATCTTCTTCGCGCGCCAGCGCTCCCGCGATGGCGAGCACCGGCACGGCCAGCCAGTAGCGGCCGAACAGCATGGCCGAGGCCGAGTGCCGTGTTGTAGAAGGGCGTGTTCGCGCGAGAGCCCGGCGAAGGCGCTGCCGTTGTTGTTGGAGGCCGAAGGAGAACGCGTAGAGGATCTCGCTGAACCCGTGGGCGCCGGGATTGGCGATCCCGGCCTTGCCGCGCCGCGGTGACGACGCCGATGGCCGTCCCGATCAGCACCAGCGCCGGCGATGATGAGGATGACCAGCGGACGACATCTTCATCTCGTACGCCTCGATCTTCTTGCCCAGGTACTCCGGGCGTCCGTCCCACCATGAGGCCCGGCCACGAAGACCGCGATGATGGCGAACATGAGCATGCCGTAGAGGCCGGAGCCCACCCCGCCGTAGACGACCTCGCCGAGCTGGATCAGCCACATCGGGACCAGTCCGCCGATGGGGGTGAACGAGTCGTGCATCGCGTTCACCGAGCCGTTCGAGCGCGGCGGTCGTCGCCGGTAGCCCACAGGGCCGAGTTCGCGATGCCGAAGCGGACTTCCTTGCCCTCCATGTTGCCGCCGGACTGCAGGGCGCTCGGCGCTGTGATCGACGCCCTGCTTCGACGAAGACGCTGCCGTTCTGCTCGGCCACCACGCACACGACGAGCAGCCCACGAAGATCACGGTCATGGCGGCGAGCACCGCCCAGCCCTGGCGCGTGTCGCCGACCATGACGCCGAACGTGTAGCAGAGCGCCGCCGAGATCTCGAGGATCGCCAGCAGCTCGAGGAAGTTCGAGAGCGGCGTCGGGTTCTCGAATGGATGCGCCGAGTTGACGTTGAAGAAGCCGCCGCCGTTCGTGCCGAGCTGCTTGATCGCGATCTGCGACGCGGCCGGCCCCACCGCGATGACCTGCTCGGTCAGCGTGGATTTCTTCGTCTTCGGCTGGCCCTTCTCGTCGAGGACCGGCTTGCCGTCCTTGTCCGTCACCGGCTCGTCGTACTCGGTCGGCTGCACCACCGCGACCTTCGCGTACGGGCCGAACGTCTGCACGACACCCTGGGAGACGAGCACGAGCGCGAAGCACGAACGACAGCGGCAGGAGGATGTAGAGCGTCGTCCGCGTGAGATCGACCCAGAAGTTGCCGATCGTCTCGGCGGAGCGGCGCGCGAATCCTCGGATCAGCGCGACCGCGACCGCCATGCCCGTCGCCGCCGACATGAAGTTCTGCACGGTCAGCGCGAGCATCTGCGTGAGATAGCTCATGGTGGTCTCGCCGCCGTAGCCCTGCCAGTTGGTGTTCGTCGCGAAGCTCACGGCGGTGTTGAACGACGGAGTCGGGCGGAGACCGCGCCGAGCCCGCCGGGTTGAGCGGCAGCACGCCCTGGATGCGCTGGAGCGCGTAGACCGCCAGGAGCCCGGCCAGGTTGAAGAGGAGCATCGTCAAGGCGTAGGTCTTCCAGCCCATCTCGGCCTTGGGCGCCACACCGGACGCCCGGTAGATGAGGCGCTCGAGCCAGCCGAGCGCCCGGTCGAGCCCGATCGGACGGCCCCTCGTACACGCGGGCCATGTGCAGGCGCCGAGCGGCTTAGCCAGGACGAGCAGGACGATCAGGTAGAACGCGAGCTGCAGAACTCCGTTGGCGGTCATGCGAAGAGCTCCGGCTTGAGAAGCGCCAGCACGAGGTAGATCAACAGGCCCAGTGAGACCAGACCGCCGACGATATAGAGGAGTGGCATGAGAGCCTCCTACACCCGCTCACAGAGCTTGACGAACGCCCAGGTGAGTCCGAAGAAGAGCACGCTCAGTCCGACGTAGAGCCCGTCCATCCAGTCCATGGCTGCCTCCACTAGGAACGATAGGGCCAGTCCGTCTTAAGAAATCGTCAAGATCCGGCAGCGCGGTGTTAAGGCCGCGTCAAGACGCGCTACCGTCACCGCACCTCGAGCGTTTCATCGTTGACGTGGCTTTGACACGGAGCACCCCTAGTTTGGCGCCGCGTTGATCCCACCCGGCCGTTTCATGGGAGCAGGAGGACCCATGAAGTCCGCGTGGTGGCAGTTATACGGACTCGTCGTACTTCTCGTGACGCTGATCGGCGTCATCGATGCCAGTATCCCGACGGGGATCCTGCGCACGATTCTCGAGAGCATCGCTGTCGTGTTCGCGTTCGGCCTCATGCTCGTCTGGCGTCATCACAATCGGACGGCGTTCGAGCTGGAACGGCGCCGATGATGCCCATTCTTCTCGCGTACCTCGCGCTGGCCTTTCCAAACATGGTCGCAATGGCCCGACTCGGGCTGACCTCGAGCGCCTGGGCTCGATCGCGATGAGACCGCCGCGCCTGATCGGGGCTCGGCCCCGGCCGGCGCCCACAGCCTTGAGCCCCGGCGGGCTCTGGGGGGCTACACTAGGGTCGTGAGTACGGACCGGCCAGATCCCGAGGCGCTCCTGGCCCAGTGTCAAAGCGGAGGAAGCGCGCCAGCATCGGGGAAAGCTGAAGATCTTCCTCGGCGCCGCCGCCGGGGTCGGCAAGACGTACGCGATGCTGGAGGCCGTGCGCGAGCAGAAGGCCGACGGGGTCGACGCGGTGGTCGGGTACGTCGAGACTCACGGCCGGGCCGAGACCGACGCGCTGCTCCAGGGACTCGAGATCCTTCCGGCACGGATGGTCGACTACCGCGGCAACCACGCTGCGCGAGCTCGACCTCGACGCCGCGCTCGCGCGCCGCCCGGCCCTGATCCTCGTCGACGAGCTGGCGCACACGAACGCTCCCGGCCTCCGACACGCCAAGCGCTGGCAAGACGTCGTCGAGCTGCTCGATGCCGGCATCGACGTCTACACGACCATGAACGTCCAGCACCTCGAGACCCTCAACGACGTCGTCGCGAAGATCACCGGCGTCGTGGTGCGCGAGACCGTGCCGGATTCGGTGTTCGAGCAGGCCGACGAGGCCGAGCTGATCGACCTGCCGCCCGACGAGCTCCTGGAGCGCTTCAAGGACGGCAAGGTGTACATGCCCGAGCAGGCCCAGGAAGCCGTCAAGAACTTCTTCCGCAAGGGCAACCTCATCGCGCTTCGCGAGCTCGCGCTGCGCCGCACCGCCGAGCGCGTGGACGCGCAGATGCGCGTGTACATGCACGAGCACGCGATCGGCAAGGCCTGGCCGACGGCCGAGCGCCTCCTGGTGTGCATCAGCCCGGGTCCGGAGTCGGCGCGGCTCGTGCGGGCGGCCAAGCGGATGGGGGATCGACTCGGCGCGCCGTGGGTCGCCGCGTACGTCGAGACTCCCGCGCAGCTCCGGCTGCCGGCCGAGGTGCGCGATCGCGTCACCCAGACGCTGCGGCTCGCCGAGCAGCTCGGCGCCGAGACGGTCCGGCTACACGGCGAGAAGATGAGCGAGGCGATCCTCGCGTTCGCGCACGACCGCAACGTGACGAAGATCGTGGTGGGCAAGCCCCGGCGCCGGCTCTGGACGCGAATCTTGATCGGCTCGATCGTCGACGCGCTCGTGCAGGGCAGCGGCGACATCGACATCTACGTCATCAGCGCGGAGCGCGAGCCGCACGGTGTGCCGCAGGCGCCGCGGGCCCGCCGCGCGATCCCTCCGACTGGGCGCCCTACGGCTGGGCCACCGCCGTCGTCGCGCTGGCCACCGGCGCCGCGTGGCTGACCTTGCCGTTCTTCGAGCTCGCGAATCTGGTGATGGTGTACCTGCTCGGCCTCGTCGTGGTCGCCACCCGGTACGGCCGGGGCCCGTCGCTGGTGGCCTCGATTCTGAGCGTCGCCGCCCTCGACTTCTTCTTCGTTCCACCCGTCTTCACCTTCGCGGTCTCCGACGTCAGGTATCTCTTCACCTTCGTGGTCATGCTGGTCGTCGGGCTCGTGACCAGCAGCCTGGCCGCGCGCATCCGCACGCAGGCGGAGGCCGCGCGCCTCCGCGAGCAGCGCACGGCGGCGCTCTACGCCTTGAGCCGGGAGCTGGCGAGCACGCGGGGCGTGGACCAGCTCCTGACCATCGCGATGCGCCACATCAGCGAGGTTTTCGCAGCCAGGTGGCCGTGCTGCTGCCCGGCGCGGGCGGAGCGCTCGTCGGCGCGGACGGTGGGCAGTTTGCGCTCGATGCGAACGAGCTCGGCGTCGGCAAGTGGGTTCACGAGCATCACCAGCCCGCGGGCCTCGGCACGTCGACGCTGCCGGGCGCCGCCGCGCTCTACCTGCCGCTGCAGGCGCCGCGCGGCCCCGTCGGCGTGCTCGGCATCCGTCCGGCCGACCCGCATTCGCTCGATTCGCCCGACCAGCTCCACCAGCTCGAGACGTTCGCCAACCAGACCGCGCTCGCCATCGAGCGCGCGCAGCTCGCCGACGAGGCGCAGCAGACCCAGGTGCGAATGGAAACCGAGCGGCTCCGGAACTCGCTGCTCAGCTCGGTCTCGCACGACCTGCGAACGCCGCTCGCGACGATCACCGGCGCGGCCACCACGATGCTCGAGAACGGCGCGAAGCTGAACGACCGGACACGCCGGGGCTCCTCGAGTCAGTGCGCGAGGAAGCCGAGCGGCTGAACCGTCTCGTCCAGAACCTTCTCGAGATGACGCGCCTGGAATCGGGCGCGCTGCAGCTTCGCAAGGAATGGCACCCGCTCGAGGAGGTCATCGGCGCCGCGCTCGGCCGTCTCGCCAAGGAGCTCGCCGACCGGCGCGTGGAGACCCGCGTCCTGCCGGACCTGCCGCTCGTGCCGATCGACGACGTCCTCGTCGAGCAGGTGCTGGTCAATCTCCTCGACAACGCCGTGAAGTACACCCCGGGCGGCAGCCCCATCCGCATCATGGCGACGTCGACCGGCGAGGCCATCACCGTCGAGGTCGCCGACCGCGGTCCCGGATTGCCGCGCGGTGAGGAAGACAAGGTGTTCGAGAAGTTCTATCGCGGGTGCCCGGCGGCCGTGGCGCCGGACTCGGGCTCGCGATCTGCCAGGGAATCGTCAAGGCGCACGGTGGGAATATCTGGGCGCAGAACCTGCCCGAGGGCGGCGTGGCCTTCCTGTTCACGCTGCCCCTCGCCGGCAAGCCACCGGCCTCGGTTCCCGCCGATGCCTGACCCCGTCGTCGTCCTCATCGAGGACGAGCCCCAGATCCGGAAGTTCCTGCGCGCGACGCTCGAGGGCCATGGCTACCGGCTGTTCGAGGCGGCCTCGGGCGCCGACGGCGTGGTCGAGGTCGGCTCGCGCCAGCCGGACGTCGTCATCGTCGACCTGGGCCTGCCCGACATGGACGGCCTCGACGTCATCCGGCGCGTGCGCGAGTGGACCGACGTCCCGGTCATCGTGCTGTCGGCGCGCGGCGGGGAGCGCGACAAGGTCACGGCGCTCGACGCCGGCGCGGACGACTACGTCAGCAAGCCGTTCGGCGCCGGTGAGTTGCTGGCGCGCATCCGCGTCGCGCTGCGCCACACCGCCGGCGCGTCGCACGAGGCGGACGACGCCGTGTTCCAGGTGGGCGCGCTGCGCGTCGATCTCCTGCGCCGTCAGGTGTTCGTCGGCGACCGGGAGGTCCACCTGACGCCGATCGAGTACCGGCTCCTGACGACGCTCGTCCACCACGCGGGCAAGGTCGTCACCCACCAGCAGCTGCTCCGGGAGGTGTGGGGCCCCTCGCACACCGAGCAGGCGCACTACGCCCGCGTGTACATGGCGCACCTGCGCCAGAAGCTCGAGGCCGAGCCCGCGCGCCCGCGCTATCTCCTCACGGAGCCGGGCGTCGGATATCGGCTGGCGGCCGAGTAGCGGCTCCCGCCGCACGTCCGCTCTCGCACCCGCGTCCCGCAGCTTGACACCCCGCGCCCAGCCAGTACCCTGCTTGGGCCCATATGTGGATGACGCTCCTGGCTCTGCGAAATTCCATCGCCATTCTCATGGCCTCGCTCGCCGTCGTCGTCCTCGGCTTCGTCGCGCTGGGCCGGCTGCCCGTCGATCTCTTTCCGAATATCAACCTGCCGATCATCAACGTCGGCACCGTGTACACGGGTGCGGGGGTGCTCGACGTCGAGAAGACGGTCACCTACCCGATCGAGAAGGCCGTCAGCGCGATCAGCGACGTGCGGTTCGTCGAGTCCAAGTCGCGCCAGGGGCTGTCGACCGTGCGGGTGTGGATGAACTGGGGCGCCGACGTCAACGACGGCCAGACCGAGGTGATCCAGCGCATCCAGCAGATCCTGAACACGCTGCCGCGGGGCATCAAGCAGCCGTTCATCGTCCGCTACGACCTCGTCGAACATCCCGGTGGCCCTGATCACCGTGTCGGGCGGCCACCTCGACGAGCGGCAGCTCTACGATCTCGCCTACAACATCATCGAGCCCCAGGTCGAGCGTCTGGGCGGCGTCGGCGTCGGCGTCGGTCGACGGCGGCAAGGTGCGCCAGATCACCGTGAACCTGAACCGCGACCAGCTCTTCGCCAAGGGGCTGTCCATCCTCGAGGTCGTGCGCGCCGTCAACAACGCCAACTTCCTCCCGCCGACCGGCGACATCAACGTGGGCCGCCTCGACTACAACCTCTACACGAACAACCAGTTCCAGATCGTCCGGCCGATGGAGGACATCGTCGTCCGGCGGCTGGGCCCCGGCGACGCGTCGATCCACGTCAAGGACGTGGGCAGCGGTCGTCGACTCGCACGAGACGCAGACCTCGATCGTCCGCATCGACGGCGAGCGCGGCGTGTTCCTGAGCGTCAACAAGCAGCCCGGCGCGAACACCATCGCCGTGGTCGATCGCGTCCGCGAGCTCATCCCCGGCTCATCGGCATCCCGGCGGGCGTGCACCTCGGCATCACGCTCGACCAGTCGGGCTACATCCGCCAGGCGATCCAGAGCCTCTGGCACGAGGCCCTGCAGGGCTCCATCCTCGCGTTCCTGGTGATCCTGATCTTCCTCGCGCTCGCTGACGTCCACCCTCATCATCTCCGTCGCCATCCCGCTCTCGATCCTGCTCTCGTTCATCTGCCTCTACTTTCTCGATCAGACGCTCAACGTCTTCACGCTGGGCGGCCTGGCCCTTGCGGTGGGACGGCTGGTCGACGACTCGATCGTCGAGCTGGAGAACATCAACCGGCACCTGAACATCCCGGGCACGTCCCGGCGGCGCGCCGTGCTGGACGCAGCGCGCAGGTGGCGATGCCGATCTTCTCGGCCACGGTCACCACGATCATCGTCTTTCGTGCCCACCGTCTTCCTGGAGGGGCAGATCAAGCTCCTGTTCATTCCGCTCACGTTCACCATCTCGGTCTCCCTGTTCGCCTCGTTCCTGGTCTCGCGGACGGTCACGCCGCTCCTGGCCCTGCGGGTGCTGCGAGCCCGAAAAGCCCGTCGATCCGGGCTCGCGCCGGCTCCGCGACCGCGTCTTCCGGCTGTCGCAGCGCTTCTTCGAGGGCACCGAGGAGCTCCTATCAGCGGCTGATCGAGTGGGCGCTCGGTCCATCGCCGGCTCGTGGTGGGCTCGATCGCCGTCACCTTCGTCGGCGAGCCTGTTGCTGGTGGCGGCGCCGCCGGCTCGGGATGCGGCCCCTGATCGGCACGGAGTTCTTTCCGCCGTCCGACGAGGCGCAGTTTCGGATCGATCTGAAGGCGCCGATCGGCACCCGGGTCGAGGAGACCGGAACGGACGGTGCGCGGCATGGAGACTATCGTCCGGGCCACGCTCAGGGCGGACGAGCTGATCTCGCTCGTCTCCGACATCGGCATTCCGCAGGGGCAGGCCGCCGTCTTCACGAGCAACAGCGGGCCCCACAGCGCGGCGATCCAGGCCTATCTCGACGCCAGCCGATCGCCGGACGCGGAGCGACCGCGAGATCGTCAGCGCGGTCCGCGAGCAGTTCGCCGGGCAGTTCCCGGCGGCGACGTACCGGTTCGTCTCCGGGCGGCATCGTGTCGCGCACGATCAACTTCGGCTCCGAGACCACGCTGGAGGTGGAGCTGCTCGGCTACGAGCTCGCCACCGCCGAGGCGCTCGCGGGCGAGGTCGCCCGCATCCTCCAGTCGACCGAGGGCGTCACCGACGTCACCGTGAGCCGCGACGCCAACTATCCGCAGGTGGAGGTCGTGGTCGATCGCGAGAAGGCCGCCTCCGTCAAGCTCTCGCAGCGCACCATCTCGGAGACCGTGCTCTTCTCGCTGAACTCGAACGCGAGCATCAACCCGTCGATCTTCACCGACCCGCGGACCGGCAACCAGTACAACGTGGTCGTGCAGCTCGACGAGCCGTATCGCCAGGCCCTGACCGACCTGGGCCGCATCGTCGTCAGGTCGGACGAGGATCGGCCCGTGCTGCTCTCGACGGTCGCCGAGATCAAGCGCTCGACCGGGCCCGTCGAGATCGAGCGCAAGTATCAGCAGCGGCTCATCCGCATCGCCGCCAACACGATCGGGCGCGACCTCGGCTCGATCTCCGCCGAGCTCGAGGAGCGGTTCAGCCGGCTGCCGCTGCCGCCGGGGTTCTCGGTGCGGCTCGGCGGCCAGAGCGAGCGGCAGCGCGAGGCGTTCTGGCAGCCTCTACTTCACCTCGGTGCTGGCGATCATCCTGGTGTACATGGTGCTCGCGTCGCAGTTCCGGTCGCTCAAGGATCCGCTCACGATCATGTTCTCGGTGCCCATGGGCCTGATCGGGGTCTTCTGGGCCCTGTTCCTCACCGACACCACGCTGTCGACCACCTCGTTCATGGGCATCATCATGATGGTGGGCATCGTCGTGTCCAACGGCGTCCTGCTCGTCGAGTACATCAACGAGCTGAGGCGGCAGGGGCTGCCGCTCCTCGAAGCCGTCCGCGCGGCGGCCGGATCCGCCTGCGCCCCATCTTGATGACGGTGCTGGCCACGGTGGTCGGTCTCGCTGCCGATGGCGCTGGCCCTCGGCGTCGGGACCGAGGCGAATCAGCCGCTGGCGATCGCGGTCATCGGCGGGCTGCTGGTCTCCACATTCTTCACCCTCGTGCTGATCCCCACCCTGTACGTGATCTTCGAGGAGCGCTTTCCCGCGGAGGCGGGTACCCTTGTTAACCAGCCGAGCAAGATCGAGCACGCCTTCAAAGGACCAGCCGTCGCCGTCCGGCTTGACTCACGATGCGCTCGACGCCGGCTCTTCTGAGCGCCTGACGGACCTGCGCGGGCGGTCCGAGGGTGAGGCCCGGTCGCGCGGTCGTCCTCGACGAGGATGTAGTCCTGGCGCGGGTCGTCGACGAGCCGGTAGCTCCCGCCGAGATACTTGCGAAACCGTCACGAGCCCGTCGCGCAGCGTCTCGCGGTTGAGGTCGAGGACGGGTGACGCCGCGAGCTTCGCCCTGAGCGCCTCCAGCTCGGCCTGCCGCTGCTGGAGCCGGGCGGCGACGGCCTGGCCGGCCTCGAGGTGATCGAGCAAGCCGGGCGACGGCAACCTCCAGCTTCTTCAACTCCCTGCTCCGCGTTGGCCCGCTCGCGGCCCTGGCCGGCGCGCTCCCGCTGGAGCCGGGCCGCGCGTTCCTGGCACAACCCCAGATCGCGTCCTCGTCCAGCTTCGCGTTCAGCGCCGCCTGGACGGCCGCGTCGAGCTCGTGAGCCGGCACGCCCCGGTGGTTCGCGCAGGTGCCGCGACGCAGCCGCGTCGCGCAGTAGTAGCGGTGCCGCTTCGCCGCGCCCTTCGACATGCCCGTCATGGCCCCGCCGCACTCGTGGCAACGCAGGGAAGCCGTTCAGGAGGCAGGTCGCCACGAGGCCGGCTTCGGGCGTCCCGAGCAGCTGGCCGGCCGGGGCGCGGCGGTAGTGGCGGCGCGTCTGGGCCTTCCGGGCCTGGACCTTCCGCCAGAGATCGTTGGAGACGATGCGACACGCCGGGACGTCGACCCGAATCCAGTCGGCCGCCGGGGCGGCCACTTTCTTCCCGACGCGGCCGCCCTGGTCGACAACGCGCGTCCGGCCGTAGATCGCGACGCCGACGTACAGCTCGTTCCTCAGCATCCACCGGACGACATCCCTTGCACCAGCCTTTCGGACCGGGCGCCGGCACGCGCTCGGCCTTCAGAGTGTTCACGATCCGCAGGTCGCCCTGGCCTTCGGCCGACATCTCGAAGACGCGCCGCACGACGCTCGCCTGGTCGGGGTGGATCTCCCGCTCGGTGTGATCGCCCCGGCGGACGAGGGCATAGCCATATCGTCGGCCCGCGACCGCGTGCCCGAGCTTCGCCTTCTGGCGCATCGCGTCCCGCGTCCGGCGCCGGGCGCTCTCGCGCTCCACTTCGGCCGCGAAGTTGTCGATGCTCGCGACCAGCTTGTCCGTCGCCGAGGCCATCGGGATCTCGCGCCCGGTGAGGTAGGAGTACACGCGCACCCCCGCGTCGGTGATCTGCTTGAGCACCCACGCCGTCTCGACCTGCTCGCGCCCGCAGGCGCGATGGCTCTGAGATCACGAGGGACTGGAACGGAACCGGCGTGCGCTTGAGGTCCGCCAGGAGCCGCTGCAGGCCGGGCCGATTGACGAACTCTCGGCGCCGGAGATGCCCTCGTCCTGATAGGTCCATTCGGCGCGCACGATGGCCGCCAGGGTAGCCTGGGCGAAGCGCCGCCCCTGTGCGCGACCTGGCGCGCGGTGGACTTGCCGTCGTCCGGCGTGCGCTCGTCCCCTCGGTCGATTTCCGCGCGTAGACGGCTGAGACCGCCGGGATCATGGCGTCGCTCGCTTCTTCGCGGGTCGGAGTCGGGGCCGCCCGCCCCGCTTAGCGCTGGCGCGGCCGCGCGCCGCTTGGCGGGCTCGACACCGCGCCGCCCAACCGGCCGAGCGCCACCGCATGGGCGTTCTTCCGCTTGCTCATGGTCACCTCCCGGCTCTGATTTTCCCAAGCGCTTGGATTTTGTCCAGGAAGTGGCGGGGAGTTCCGGAAACCCGGACTCGGCCCGCGCGCCGCCTCCCGAATCCGACGCCCATGAACCACACGCAAGACCGCGGTGCACTCCGTGGCCCGCGATGGGTCTGGGCGGGGTGCGCCGGTTTCGGCTCGCGGGAGGCCCCAAGCCCCGACACCCCCAGCCATGTTTCGGATGTTTCGGGTCTGAACCAGGCGTCACGCGGGGGCGACAGAGGTGGAGTCGACGAGACGACCCCAGCCACCCCGGCCGCGGGGGCGCGTTCGCTGGACATAAGCGTCGGGATTCGTGACGCCCGACGGCCACGCCCGAGGCATGGGACCCGACGCGCGAACCAAGCTCAGCGAGCAGCCCATGAGTTCGGCCCGCGGGAGTCGACCTCCACGCTGCTGCCGCGGTATCACCGGCGGCGACCCGAAGTGAATGAAGCGATCGCCCCCACGTGCCGGGCCGGCGGCCATGCGCGGCGGATCCGCGGCGCGCTCCAACCGCTGCTCACGGCCGCACCGCTCTTCAGAGTGCGGTCTCGCGGGTCGTCGCCACGCTCAAGGACGGGCTGGCGTCGCCGGACGCGCTCGCTCGCCGATATCCGACGCGATCTATCTTTACCTCGATGCGCCGGGCGCAGGCGCGCCGGCGCTCGCGTGGGTGCCCTATCCATTTCGCCCCCGGAAGTAACTCACCTTCTGCGGCGTCGTCGCTATCGACGAGGCTGGAAGAGTAGACCGAGCGGCGATGGCGTACTGGGTCCCGGGCTCTCGAAGTCGGGCATGAGGGCGGCCTCGCGGTCGGCGAAGTAAACGGCGTGGGCGAAGGTGACGTCCGCCACCCGGCGCTCGACCACGTACTCGAGTGGGCGCCGCCCGCAGCCCCAAACCCGGGCGGTTTTCGCCACGCGTCCTCCTGCCGGACCGTCTCGTAGTCGCACCTCGTAAACCTCGAACAGCGGTAGGGCACCGAGCCAGTCGGTGCGCGGGCGCCCGGCTTCCAACGCGTGACCGCACCGCGGATGGGGGATCACGGGCTCGTTGACGACGATGCAGGGCGGGTGCGCCGCGCCGAAAATCAGCGCCCACTGCGCGACGGGAGAATCTGGCCGTCCCCGATACCCGCACGGGCCGGTGGAGGGCGTATGGAACTCACGGTGTCGCCGGGCGCGGGTCCGGATGAGTTGCTCGACATCACGGGCCTGACACGGGTGCTGCCGTCCTCCATCCTGACCGCCCTGGGCCCGTCGCCGCGCACCACCCGCGTGGGGCGTCCGCACCGGCGACTCCCCGAGCCGCGGGACGCCGTCAGGATCGTGATGGGCGGGTCCGATGACGCTCGACGCCTCGCGCCAGGCGCTCACGCTCGGCCGCGCGACGCTCCACTGCCTCCTGGGCCCGGCGCGCGGCCCCGCCGCGTCTGGGCACTTCGCCTTCGCGGCGGCGGAGCTCCGCCCTGTGCGTCTACCCGTCTGGAATTGCCGAAGGAGGTGGTCGCCGCGGTGGTGCGCCGGGCCCGCCCGCCGGGCGTTCTCGCCTGGGCCTGCCGCGTGGCATTCGCTTTCCAGGAGGCCCGGCGGGACCCGGGGGCGTGCCGCAGCGGCCGACTCTCGGCCGGTATCACTTCACTGACCCTCGCGACTCGGCTCTGAGAGCGCCGAGACGGTTCAATGCAGAAGGCCGAAAAAGGACGAGCGGCCGGGGCCCCAAGGCCGAGAGGACCAATGAATATGCGGGTTCCGTGAGAATCGATCGCCTAGCGTAAACACCCGTCGGGAGGGCCCAATTTGCTACTCCAGACCTATCAATACCCTATTATATGCTGCCGGAACGCGGTTTCATTATCTGAACTGTCTCTACCCGGGCCGGCCGGGTGCTGTAGTGCAAACCGTCCTCTGACAAATAATTCCTTGGACATGTCGTGTATGTCAGCGTTCCTTCACATTAGGCAAACCGCAATGACGTGGAAAGCATCCCGCACCAGCTGTCGCTCCCCGGACACCTGTCATTTTCGGGGGTGTGGGAGACGCCTACTTCTCTCCTCTTCTCTCATTCTGGTGCTTGACTAGGTTAATGGGTGATAGGAGGTAGTACACACACCCGGATTTTTGACAGGTTCACTGTCCCCGCACACGACGCCTGGCGGTGACAGGTTCAGGACGGCACAGATCACCGGGGCTGCGGGGGCGCAGGTGGCTTCGGTGGCGGTCGTCGCGGCGGGCGCGTGGGCTTCGGGCGCGGCGGTGCAGGGGGCGCGGTCTTACGACGCAACCAGCCTTCGAGATTTTGACGCGATCCGCGACCCTCACTGGATTGTCACTCCAAGGGCTGTCGCTGTCTTGAGGTTGATCAGAGACTTATCCACGCAGATCCGAACGCCTTGATGTCGAAGTCAGCCTCTACCCGATGGCGCCGCTTCGATTGTCGCCGTTCGATCGTCGCGCCCGACACCACCTGTCGCCGCTCTCCCTGGCGGCGATCATAGAGCACGCGGTCTGCGCCGAATGCCCGGACCGCACACTCGTACAACGCTGCTTGATCCGGCGCACGATGAGCAACCCACGGCCACTCGATTGAGTCAAATAACTTGCCCAGTCGCGCCGGTCAAACTGACCGGCTTCTTCAGGACGCCGCAACAACCATCCGGCAACGGCCATCCAGGTCCACGCTCTCCGGCGGCCCATAACATGACCGACGCCCGTGACCGAGCGAGATGGCGGCCCGGCTGCGGCCAGCCGAGACGGGCATGCAAAGACCAGTGAGATCCCCACGGGGATCGCTCGAATGCACCTCGCCGGTCGCGGTTGTCGAAGACAGCCAGGCGACGTCAGTCGCCCAGCGCCCGGAGAGCCAGAGCTGCTTTCCATCGGCGCTCACGTTCCGCCCATGTCCGGGCTTCCGCCCCCGGGAATCGGCCAGTTGGCCTCGATCCGGCGCGTGGCGAAATCGACGACGGGACGCTACCTTTGCCGCGCGGCAGAGCTTTATCTGCCACGTGATTCGAGCCGCGGTTGGCGACGTAAAGCCGGTTCAATCCCGGCTCGGGTAGAGGCCGTGCGTCCCTTTCCGGTCTTGATGAAATCGATCTCTGAAGGTCGCCGTCGACCACGAAAATTCCGTCGGCCCGCATGTCGGCCACGAAGAAGACCTTGCCGTCAGGAACGACGCGCGGATGTCCTGAGGGCATTCCCCACTGTTGAACTCAAGCTGAGGTACCCCAGCACCTTACCGGCCCGCCATGTCGATCTTACTTCTGAAAACGCCCTGGAACTCGTGAAGGCTGGCGAAGTGCCCGTCGATGGCGTGGTTGATCCCCACCAGCCTGGCACCGAGAGGAGCTCTGGGCATCGCCTGGTGCCAGGATCGCAAAATCGAGCCGCTTCAGGGCCTCGTACCACCGCCGAGCGGCCGTCGGGAGTGAAGTACGCCCAGGATCAATCTTGACGGCAGCAAGCGGCCCGCTTGCCGTCATGGTCGATCAGGGGTCAGGCTGCGTCATTATCCCTCCGCGTTGTTAGTCACCAAAGGGGGTCTTGAGATCGTACAGGGGACAACGTGCTGAGACTCAGTACCGACGCGGAACCAGTCCTGGAGCCCACCGCAGGGGTGAGCGGATCGATCACGCACCACCAGTTCGATTCAGGTTGAACAGTAGGCAGCGCGGCGGCGCTGGCTCCTCCGCCGCGCTCATCTTGTCTGGCCGCGTTTCGCTGTAGAGGTTGCGCGGATCCACCGGGCGGCATCCCGGTACCCACGATCTCCACCTCGGGCAGGCGATTGGGCGCCGGCGTCATGACAGGAAATCACGGCCCGCGAGCGGCTATCCGGCAAAGGGACGACGCGGTGGCGCCAGTGGTGACTGGGCAGGCACTTCTCACCTCGCAATCCGACTCGGTTCCACTTCCACCTTCCTCGTGGCGATCTACGGACGTGCGAGTAGCGGTCTTGACCCGCGCGGCCGTACGGGCCACGATGGCTTTGCTCAGGCAGCCCAGCTCCGCGCTCGCTCGACTGGGATCATGTCCCGCCGTCCCCTGTGGGCCCGTCCCGCGGCGCGACGTTCGATCCTCACCGGGCGGGGATCGACATTACAGCGCGAGGCCATATCTGCAGGGGAGAACTTGCATCAGCTGCCCGCTCGTCATCTCGTCAGCGCCGCACGCCCAGCTGGGAGCTGGCGAAACTCAGTCCTGAAAACCACTTTGGTAGTAAGTGCGCCACCGCGTGGACTCGGACAGGCGCCGCTTCCCTTTACTCCCGGTTGAACCGCGTCGCCACACCTGCCTTTCTGGCTGACTGGTCGCTCTCCGTGATCGTGGGAGCACAATGTTCAAGCGAATGGGCCTTGTGGGGCTCCCCGCGCCGCGTACTCGACGTCGCTTCCTGAAACACGTCGTCGAGGCACGGTGGCGAGGGTCTGCCCAGAGACATCGCCAGCCCGTGGGCGGACTGACTGTCCCTCCGGCACATACGCGAGCGCTACGAGCGCCACCAGCGTATTGCCGAGCGTGCGCGCGATCTTCTCGGGAGCGCCTTCACCCGTATGTTGTTAACGCACGGCCATCTTCGCTGGACCGTTCTCTGCCTCGATCAGGACAGCAACGCCCCGTCGTTCCCCGCTGGATCCGATCGCGGATCTCAATCCAGTCAGGTCCTCCAGGAGCACCGTGTCCGGCGTTTCGGCGAGCGCGCTCCGACACCACCACCAGCAAGCACGCATAGGAATAGTCGATCTGTCGATTTCATGAAGCTGGCGTACAGGATGAGCCGCGTGTTATCCAGCATCGGCACCAGCTACCCGCTGGCCGTCGTCACGAGGGCTTCCGTGGTCAGCTCGAAGGCTGTCGCTGCGTCAACTTTGGGATTATGAGAGGTGCCGCGGTGGGACGATCGTCGCCTCCAGCGCGTTCACTCGCTCGCTGACGCGCCGCCTCGCCGATAACGTTCTCTTCACGACGCGGGCCGCGCGACATTCCCTGCTGCCTTTGCATGAGAGATCGAACGCCTGGATCTGTGGTGAATGATCAGCGCTTCCGCAGCCCAGAGGATCGCGAACTCGACCGCAGGCCCACGCATCGGCGACGCTAGTGAGGCGCTGGAGGTCATAGCGCTGCGCCAAATCCCAAAGGCCCGCGCCCGATACCGGCGGGAGTCGAGCAGATTCACCAGCGCCGAGGCTGTCATGACAACTGAGGAAGCGGCAAAGCCGAGTGTTTGCTGCTCACCAGGAGTTAGCCGCGATTAAGTTAAACGCGTCTTGCTGAGATCCGCCCGGTCGACCGCGGGAACAAGTGTCTGCACCCGGGATCGTGAGGCCCGAAAGCACAAACCGGGGCAACTCCAAACTGCGCCGAGGGCAAGACGCCAGCCTCCACCGCGACCGGTTATCCGGGGTTTCCGCTGAGATACGCCTGGCGGCAGTAAGCCCAAGCGGCGCCAGGGCTGGCGTCGTGCTCGCTCAGCCTGCCTTTCGTTCGGCTGGGCTGGCTCTTTGGCCGACGCTGACGCCCAACGATGACATCGGTCGCCGGCCTTGCGAACCTGCTCGACCGCGGTGCCGACCAGTTTCACGCCAGCGCCCTCGATGGCGCCGCTAGCGGCCGCCGATGCCGATCCCTCAAGCTTTGACCCCAATTCCTTGGCGCCGGCGATCGAGCCTTCAACAGCGCTCCGCGGCCGAATCCGGACGTCTCTCACCGACCTCAGCCGCGCTCTTCACGACGGTGCGCTGGCACTGAAATCTCTCCTGTGAGCTGAGCACTTTCGCTCCCTGTTCACGCGGATCGCTACCGATGAGCGCCCGCTGGCCGCATCGCCGATGTCGGCTTTGCGATAGCCAGTTACCACGGGATTGCTCCGCGCAGGACGTCGGACACGATTGAAGATGGGGTCAGACGTGACCGAGACTGGGTGTGAAACGCTAGTCAGGTCAGCTCGTGGCTTGCTGGGGCCTGGGGATAAAGGACTTGCGGCAGCTCATAAATGGGGATGCGCAACAATCCAGACATCTGCTTCAACTTCCTGTCACCGACGCCGCGCACCCACGTTCAGCTCAAAGGCACTGGCGATGCGATGCGGACGGCGTGGCAGCTCCCCTTCCACTGCCGCCGCTTGCGAAATCGCTCCTCGCGGATAAAGCGCCAACCATTCGCAATTGCCACGCCGTAGTCAGTCGGCTGACCAGCCTGACCTTGAAAGATGTTGCCGACCATGGTGTTGCTCCTCCAGCCAGTATGCCGAGAGTGGATAGCATAGCGAGGAAGTCTGGCTTTGCTCATCAGCATCGGACCGATGGAATGATGTGAAACCGCCAGGGCCGGGATCGTGACTTTGACTCTACGAAAATTGCCGCGGGAGCCACGATGTCGCCCCTCTCACCAGCGGAGGCCGACGACGTCGACAGACGCACGAGGCCGCCTGGGGGCACACCAGTGTTTCGTCCGTCTGAGCATGAACTTCGCTACTGACGGCGGCGGCCAAGCTGGTGGGCTTTGAGTCGCGGGCTCAAGCAGTGGGCGGGGTTGGTGAAGGCGTTCGCAAGAGCATGGGGCGATGGTCGAGGGCGCTTTGTTGATCGTACCAACGGTCGAAGAGCACCTTCAGTTCGATCTGGCGCTGTCAGTAACACGGTAGTTACATCAGGCGCCATGCCACGGCGACTCTCTATTTCCAGGATCTCACGCGCCACTACTAAGGGTTTGCCTGGCTGTCCCTCGTCATAACCTCATCCGCGGCTCAAGAAGGACCCGATCAAATCGATCGTCGGCTTGAGCCAAAACTCCGAGCTGATTTGGAAGCAGCGTTGACTGGCCGCGTCGATCCGCCGGTCTTGCGTCACATCGGGTTCGCGAGTGACCCGGCGCGGCGATGAGCCGCTCCGCACTGACCTGAACGCCGTGGGGCGTCTTCGATCTGACCAGGACGCCCGTGGACTCAACCGCCTGCCGGTTGTGGCGGTGATGCAGGCTTCACCGACTTCGGGAATCGAGAGAGGACAGCGCCGAGCGGGCGGCTCGTCTATCTCCGTCCAACGGGAGCGTCCTTCTCGAGCGAAGGTGAGTGCGAGCCCGGTGATGATACGCGAATACGCCGTGAGGATTCGTCCTAATTGACGCTCGCCGGGGACGACGACATGGTCAGGCACTCGCGCCGGATTAGACGTCGTCGCTCCGCGAGGGTTCTGCCACGGGCTGCGCGGGGCGGTGAGAACTTCACCGATTCCCATGCCTTTCACGCGTGAAACTGCGCTCGCCGGATGAGCGATCACGATCGCGCAGGAGATAGAGCGGCACGCGGTCATTCAGGGCATCGATCGCTGAGCCAGATCGGCGGGTGCGGGGTGCTCCAGTCACGTTGAAATGGACGACACACGTCGGCGTGGTGAGCGAGCACTACAGGGACGAGGCTTAGGCTGGTGGGCGATGAAGAATCGAAGCAAGTCTCGGACATGATTGGCCAGGAACGCGCGCCAGTCTGAGATAGCCGGCGGCGCCGCTGCACGGTAATCGAGATAGTGCGCTCGGACACGTTGAGGCCGAGCTTCAAGAGCTGCCGTGGATCAAATCGAACGCCCCAGAGGGTTCGCGGCCGCCATGCGTCTGACCGGTCAGCATGATCTCAGCACGACCGCAGACGGTCGACCCCGGCGCCGGCCGGGCGGCTTGGTCGTCATCTTGGGCGACCGCCATGCCATCACAAGACGGTCCGGGAGCACGATGATAGGCTGCACCTCCAGCAGGCCCAGACTCTCGCCAGCCCGACCTGGCGGTCATCGGCTACGTTGGCGGCTTGGGCCGGGTCACCGCTCGCTTAGCCAGACGGCGAGCTGCCTGGCGCAAGGCCAGGTTCTCCAGGGCGAGCTGGCAGTGGCCGCCGAAAGGGAAGGAGGAGGCGGAGCAGGTCGGAGTAGAGACGTGATCGTGATCTGATTGTGGCTGGATCAGAACCGACAGATCCAACCACTTGCCGGCGGATGAGGTTCTGGGCGAGGGACAAGATTACCGAAGCGGCGTGCGCCCGTACTCGGTGCCAGCGAGGGCGACTACATGCGACGGCAAGGTCGTCCACGCCGCGCGGATGTGGCCTTCCGCGATCGCGATGCCAACCAGCACCAAACCGCATCACCAAATCTTGTATCCGATTTGCGGGGTGAAGCGATGCCGATCGTTCGTGCGTACTGTTAGCGCTCGACAAAGGGATTATTGTCACCGCGCGCGCGATGAAGTCCCGGTAGCGTCTGCTGCAGCGCGTCGCTGGCACGCTACTGGAAGTCACGAGGGGAACATTACGCCGGCTTGCATTCAGCTCGCCGCGGACGCTCACACCGCGGTCACGCTACCGTCTGGCGGTTTAGTGCAAAGGATCAGACGCTATCGCCGGCATTCAACTCCAGAGAATTATGTCATGTTTCTCCAGTGTCTTGGAACAAAAATTAGCTCACTCAGAATTTGCAGCTCCCTTCGCCCCGGTGCGGCGGTGGCGTCTGAGCCGCATTTCGCCCGCCAAGTTTTGCCAGCGAAGCGCCGGGGGCGTTTGTCGACCATATGCGCCCCCCAACGCTCGATTGTCAAACCAGGGATGGCAGCGTTAAAAATTCGCGAAGAAACCGGCAACAGGCCTGTGCGTCAATCGCGATGCCGCGTTCCCCGGTCAGGCAGCTAATTGGCCTTCGCGGCGGCGAAACTTGTCGTGCCGCCGCGCTGCGGGAAGCATGAAAATCGCTCAGATCGCTCCGCTGTACGAGGCTGTGCCCCGGTTGTACGGAGGCACGGAGCAGGTTGTTCCATCTATGCGACACTGATCCGACTGGCCATGAGGTCTGCTGTTCGCCACGCCAGCTGATGCCCGGACCAAAGCGCGGCTTGTCCCGGTGCGCGATCAGGCGATCGCCTCTGGCGCCGCCGCGGTATTGAGGTCCGGACTACTCGCCGCATCTGGTCATGCTGCACGAAGTCGACGGCGGTCGCGCAGTTGGCAATACGTAACT
>ERZ1370068.4593-contig-3656_pt1 | contig 40743 bp, 59 predicted proteins | sample MGYA00561227_ERZ1370068 | MGnify/ENA primary metagenome ERZ1370068 (study PRJEB38410, sample SAMEA6850437) | metagenome | study: Metagenomic assessment of the ecological functions of the soil: analysis of the soil microbiota associated with the... | reverse complement strand
GGTTACGTATTGCTGGGCGCGGCATGCAGTAGTCGATGGTAGCCGGTGACGAGCTAGCGCCGTGTCGCGGTCGTACACGCATTCGCTCAGGTAGAGTGCCTGCCTGATGCCCTGCGCGAGGCCGCCAGTGTACCTGCCTTCGACGACCAGCGGGGTTGATCACGCTGGCCGAAGTCGTTCACGACGCCAGTCGAGCAGCTGATCTCGCCCGTCTCCGATCGACCTCGAGCTCGTACACGTGCGTGCCGGACGATAGGTAGCTCGGATCGTAGAACGAGGTCTTCGAGCCCAGCTCCAGTCGATCGAGTGGCAGTTGTGCGGCACGTACGCGGCGAAGGCGGCTTACCTCGCCGAACTGCTTTCACGCCGCGATCGGTGCCCGCGATCATACTTCCCATGCCGCAGTGCACGATGTCACCTGCATCCAGGCTTCCAGCAGGTGCGGGCGATCTCTTGCCCCAGTCGACGATCTTGGTGAGCGCTCATCAGCGCCATCCCGCCGACCGCGAGCGAGCGAGCCGTAGGTCGCCATGCCGTAGGGATCTTGGCTTGTGCCGTGGACGACTCTATGTTCTCGATCGGGATGGAGCGCCGTTCACGAGCTGCGCGAACGTTGTCCGTGCCCTGTCCGTGGCTGTGCGAGTCGGTGAGGATGGACGTCGCCGGTCGGGTGCAGCGCGCCGTCTCGAAGAGGCCGGCGCGGGCGCTGAGCGCGGATCTGCGAGGGCGCGGTGCCGCACGCCTCGATATAGGTGGCGATGCCGATGCCGCGCAGTTTGCCGCGCGCCGCCGCCTCCCGGCGGCGCGCCTCGAAGCCGGCGTAGCCGGCGGCCTGCGCTGCCAGTTCGCAGCGTCGCCCGGTAGTCGCCGCTGTCGTACTGCAGCGCGACCGGCGTCTGGTAGGGGAAGGCGTCGGCCGGGATGAAGCTGCGGCGGCGCAGTTCGGCCGGGTCCGAGCCCCAGTCTCGTCGGCGCGCAGAGGTCGACGATGCGTCTCGAGCAGGAACGTCGCTTCCGGTCGCCCGGCGCCGCGATAGGCGTCGACCGGCACGGTGTGGGTGAAGCACGGCCTTGGTCTCGACATAGATCGCCGGGGTCGTGTGAGGTGCCGGCGAGCAGCGTCCCGTAGAGATAGGTCGGGATGGCAGGTCGCGAAGGTCGACAGATAGGCGCCCATATTGGCGATCGGTCGACACCTTGAGCGCGAGGAACTTCGCTGTCCGCGTCGAGCGCCAGCTCGACATGGGTGACACGTGGTCGCGGCCATGCGCGTCGGACATGAAGCTTTCCGAGCGCTCGGCGGTCCATTTGACCGGCCGGCCGAACCCTGCGCGGCAGCCCAGGTGACGATCGCCTCCTGGGCGTAGTGGTAGATCTTCGAGCCGAAGCCGCCGCCGACATCGGGCGCGACGACGCAACCGCCAAAAATTACCGGTGCCGATGTCGTATTTCTCGCTGACGCGCGCGCGGCTCCATCGCGTTCGATGACGCGGTTGTTCACGAGATCGAAGTACGCGGTGCGCCGCCTTCGCAAACGCCGCATCAGTAGCCGCGCGGTCGCCGATCTCCCAGTCAGCTGAACACGCTGCCAGCCGCGCCACCGGTGCGGAGCGTCGGGCTCGAGCGCGTCCGTCGGAGGTCGTGCGACCGCAGGCTCCTCGTAGTCGACCTGGATCAGCTCGGCCGCGTCCTTTCGCCGCCACCGCCCGCCGTCTCCGCGATGACGACGCGACACGGGATCGCCGGACGCCGCACGCGAATCGACGGCGAGCAATGGATGCGCCGGCTCGGCCATCGGAGTTCCGTCCTGTTCTGATGCCCTGTGCCGCAGGGCAGCCCGCCCAGACCCTCCAGCCAGATCCTTGTCCCTGTACACGGCGACGACGCCCGGCGCCGCTGCGGCAGCGGCGGTGTCGCATCCCACGGATGTTCGCGTGCGCAATCGACGAGCGCAGCACGTACGCATGGGTCTGGCGCGGACGATTGATGTCATCCGTGTAGTTGCCCTGACCGGTGATGAAGCGAAAGTCTTCCTTGCGGCGCACGGAGGCGCTGATGCCCCTGATCGTTCAGCGGCCTGGCCTCCCGGAGGGCGCGCGCGCCGTTACGCACCGCCTTGACGATGTTGTGGTAGCCCGTGCAGCGGCGCGAAGTTGCCTTCCAGCCATTCGCGAGGATCTGTCGCGTCGCTCGAGTCCGGGACGCCGCTTGCACACACGATGTCGATGCGCCGCCATGATCATGCCCGGCGTGCAGAAACCGCATTGCAACGCGTGATGCTCGCGGAACGCAGCCTGCAAAGCGGGTGGAGCTGCCTCGCCGCGCGCCAGCCCTCGATGGTGGTGACCTGCGCGCTCGGCCTGAACGGCCAGCATCAGCAGCTCTTCAATACGAAGCGTGCCGTTGACGTGGACCACACAGGCGCCGCACTGACCGTGTCGCAACCGACGTGGCATCGGTGAGCGTGCAAGGTGATTTGCGCAGCAGCTCCGCGAGGAGCGCGGCTCGACGTCAGCGGATCGCTTGACGCCGTTGACGAGTGACGAGCATGTTTCAACCCCCGGGACTCGGAACCATGACTGCGCGGCCGTGACTTCCAGTATAGTGCGGCGGTGCGTCGCTCAACGCATACCGAACCACCAGAGCAGCAGGTGTGCCAGGCAATCGCGGCTGCCACGCCCACGTACATCCAGCTTCGTGACTGCACCGCCGCAGGCACCGCGACGGGCTTCGACCTTCTGGAGCGCCCGAGTCGAGGCGCGTCGAGAATGCGCTGAAGAAATCGTCGGCGGTCTTGCGCGTGACGCCGGAGACGAGCCGTGCACCGACCTGCGCGAGTTTGCCGCCGACCTGAAGTCGGCCGTAGCGCAGCACGGTCACCGGCCCATCGACGTCAAGCGACGACGTCGGCGGTGCCGCGCCCGAAGCCGGCTAATGCCGCCCTTGCTCGCCGACCAACGTATAGCTCACGGGTGGATTGAGCTTCGTGAGCTGCAGGCGCGTGCCGAAGGCGGCGCGCACAGCAGGTCCGACTCGCGACTGACCTTCGCATTCACTTCTCGGTCGCGAGCGACACACCTTTCTTTTGCGATAGCGTCTCCTCGCAGCCCGGGATGCAGGCCTTGAGCTTGCCCGGGATCGTTGAGTGCGGCCCAGACGCGCTCGCGGCGCAGCGATGATATTCCCCGGTGATCCATCCTCCTTGCGTCGCAAGCCTGTGGCGTCCGGCACAGGCGAGGCAAGACGCGCGCCACCGTCCCGCGTTGCCTGCCCCTACAATGCCTTCGGCGACCTGAGCGACAGAGCCGCGAGCGGCTGCACGACAATGAGCGCACGAACAACTCATCGAAGCCTTCGACGGCCTGGCGCGATGCCGGTGAGCCGGATCGTGCTCGCGACGGTGACGCGCACCGAAGGAAGCTCTCCACCTACAGCAAGCCGGGCGCGCGTGATGCTGGATCTCCGGCGGCGGAGCGGTTCCGCGGCCCGCTGAGCGGGGGCTGCCCTCGGAAGGCGACCTGGTCGAGCACGCCAAGGAGCGATCCCGCACGCCGGCTGCCCGGTGACCGTGCGCTACGACATGCGCAATCGCGACGAAGATCAGCTGTGGGGCCTCGGGCTCCGGCTGTGACGCGGTGCGATCCCGACATCTTCCTGCAGCCCCTCGATGGCGAATGCGAGCCGTATGCGTCGGATCGTGGAGCGGATCAGGGGCACGCATTCCCAGCGCGTTTGCCCTCGTGCTCGAGAGTGACATTCCCGGCCTCAGCGGGCGGGCGCCATTGCGCTCGTCGATCCGGAGCGGCCATCGCGGCCACGCCGTGGCGGAACGCGCCACGGCGTCACTCGTCCGCTTCGGTCGCGAGCGTCTGGAGAAGGGGAGCCGCGCGCGCATCCCTCGAGATCGATGGCGCGACGGCGGACGTGCTGGCCGCCGTCATTCCGATCCCGGTGCACCTGCTCGTCCTCGGCGGTGGTCCGGACGCCGTGCCGCTCGTCCACATCGCGCGTGAGCTCGGCTGGTATGTGACGATCGGTGACCATCGTCGCGCCTACGTCGAGCGCATGCGTCCCATCGCCGATGCAGCGATCGAAGTGGCGCTGGCGGAGCTCAAGCGCTCGCTCGACCCGAATGCCTATGATGCCGCCGTCATCATGAGCCACCACCTGCAGAGCGACCGTGGCTACCTGCGCGCGTTGGCGAGCGGCCGCGTTCCGTATGTGCGGACTGCTGGGTCCCTCGCGCACGACGCGAACGTCTGCTCGACGATCTCGGCGACGCGGCGGCCTCCGTTGCGGCACGGCTGCACGGGCCGGTCGGCCTCGATATCGGCGCGGACACGCCGGAAGGTATTGCGCTCGCCATCGCGGCGGAGATCCACCTGGCACTGAAAGGCCGGCGGACGAGCCGTGACTCTGCGCCTGCGGTGCGATCGGGCAGCGCCCTGAACGACGACGCGTCCGACTCTCACTCCCAGCGGTTGGCGCCGGTCGGAAAATCGGGACTCTGGCGCGCACGACGCAGAAACGGTGCCCGGTCGGCGCTTCCATCACCCACCGGGTCTGACCGCTCGCACGCGCTTCGCACCGAGCGATCGAGGCGCTTCACTTCGGCGTCGACGTCGTCGGTCTCGATGCGTCCATGTGCACGCCGCTCGATTCGTTGACGCTGCACCTCCATCGTCAATCCGCCGGGCCGGCCGCGCAGCCACGTAGCGCGCGGCGCGCCTCGGGATTGCCCGCCGGCATGCCGAGCGCCTGGCTCCAGAAGGTCACGCCCGCCGCCATCGTTTCGGCCGGACAGTCGATCTCGAGGTTGCAGAGCTTGCTGTGGTGCATGACATCCTCAACTGTCTATCTGTGTTTTGGAGGTTATAGTGTGGCCGTCGCCAGAACGCACCAGTCAAGCCTCGTTTGCCGGTTATAATGGCGCCTGTTGCGGCAGCTGAGGCAGCCATGAGCGCTCCGTTCCGAACTCGTCGTGCAGGTCGACTGTGCCTGGACTTCGTGAACACGGTTAGTGAGCGGCCGATCGGCCCCGGAACGCGCGAGGACCTGAGCGACTACGAGCGGGTCGTCAGTGGGCACGCCAGACCGGCATCCTCACGGCGCGCGGAGCGCGGGAGCTGTCGCGACGCGCGGCCGCGCAGCCTGCGCGCGCACGACGCGTGCTCGGCGAGGCCGTGGCTCTGCGCGAGCGCCTGCACCGCCTGCTCCGCGCGATCATCGACCACCACGCACCGGCTCCCGAAGACCTCGAGCATTTCGGTACCGCGCTCGCCGCGGCCCTCGGCCGCCGGCGCATCCGCTATCGCGGACATCGCTATGCGCAGGAATGGACGGGGTCGCACGATCTGGCGAGCGTGCTGTGGCTGGTCCTGCTCTCTGCGCAGGAGCTCCTGTGCGAGGACGACCACAGCCGCGCCTCGGCGCCTGCGCGGCTCCCGATGGATGCGGCTGGCTCTACTACGACACCAGCAAGAACCGCTCGCGGCGTTGGTGCAGCATGGAAACCTGCGGCAACAGCGCAAAATCGCGCCGCCACTACGCGCGTCAGCGCACCGCCCGCTGATGGTCGCGACGGCGCGCGCCGGATGGCCCGCGTCCCTGCCGCCGTCGCTCAGGCCGAGCGACGCTTCCCGCTCGAGCTCGCTGAGGCGAGCCGCCGCGTCAGCTGCGGCACAGAGCGCCGCGTAGGCGCTCTCCATCGTACCCCGCGAGTTCGCAGCGCGCCCGCGAGCGGCGACGTCGGCCGCCACACGAGCGCGAGCGTGCGCTCGGCGCCGGCTTCGCGAAGCGTCGCAGCGCGAGGGCGCCGCGCCGCGCCTCGCGTGGGAACTGCGAGCCTCGGCAGCAGGGTGACGCCGGCGCCGCTCGCGACCATCTGGGTGAGTGTGCCGAGGCTGGTCGCACGAAACCGAGCTCCTCCCGCGCCGGCGTCGCGACATACCTGCAGCGCCTGCTCGCGGAAGCAGTGCCCGTCGTCGAGCAGAGCACCTGCTCGCCGCGCAGGTCCTGCGCATGGGCAGGTCGCGCCGAGCGCCCGAGCGGATGCGCCGTCGACGTCGCGAGGACGAGGGATCGTTCGCGATCACGGCGTGAGTCGACGTCTCCGAGCTCGGCCTCGAGCGCAAGGAGCGCCGCGTCGATGCGGCCCTGCGCGAGCTCGTGCGCGAGGACCTGGGTCTTGTCCTCGACCCAGAGCACCGTGAGATTCGGATGCGTCGCGCGCAACGCGGCCGCGATCGCGGGGAGGAGATAGAGGGAGATGGTCGGGATGATGCCGATGCGCAGCGTGCCCGAGAGCGGATCGCCGATGCCTTTAGCCGACTCGATCAGGTCATCGGCGGCGAGCAGCACGCGGCTCACCCGCTGCAGCAGCTCCCGCGCCGGCCGCGGTCACCAGGACGCGGCGGCGATCGCGTTCCAGGCGTCGTTCCGAGCACGGCTTCGAGCTGCGCGAGCTGCGCGCTCAGCGCCGGCTGCGAGACATGGCAGCGCTCGGCCGCGCGCCTGAAGCTGCGCGTCTCGGCGACGGCGAGCGCGTACTGGAGCTGGCGCAGGGTGAGCGGATAGGCGGTTAGTTTCATGATAACCCCATCCTATCACCTCCATCGAAATAATGTCTTAGACGGATCAGGGCAGCGCCCGCATATGTGGCGCACATTGCGACGGCATGGGCCGTCGAGCTTTGGCGAGGAGACCCTGAAATGCTGACCGTAGGAGACTAAGCTTCCCGAATTCGCCCTGCAGGCTGTCGTGAGCCTGGAGAAGGGCAAGGAGTTTCGCGAGATCACGCCAGGCGAGCGTATCCCGGCAAGTGGACCGTGCTGTTCTTCTGGCCGATGGACTTCACCTTCGTCATGCCCGACCGAGATCGCCGAGTTCGGCCGTCGCAACGCCGACTTTCGCGATCGCGACACGCAGCTGCTCGGCGCCAGCACGGACACGCACTACGTGCACCTCGCCTGGCGGCAGCAGCCATCCGGATCTGAAGCACCTGCCCTTCCCCATGCTGGCGGACACGAAGCGCACGCTCTCGAGCGCGCCTCGGCGTGCTGCATGCAGAGGCCGGCGTGCCGCTGCGCGCCGACCTTCATCGTCGATCCGCAGGGCATCATCCGTCACGTCAACGTCAACGACCTGTCGGTCGGTCGCAACGTGGACGAAGTGCTGCGCGTGCTCGATGCGCTGCAGACCGATGAGCTCTGCCCCTGCAACTGGCAGCGCGGCGAGCCAACGCTCGAGGCGGCCTGAGTCATGTCGGCGCTGGAAACCGTGCGCGATGGACTGCCGGACGCGGTCCGTGACATCAAGCTCAATCTGCAGGCGGTGATGCAGACGGCGAGCCTGTCGCATGCGCAGCGCCACTGGCGTCGCCATCGCGACTGCGGCGGCGGCACGCGACCAGGTGCTGACGGGTGCACCTCGTCGCGGACGCGCGAAGTCTCGTGGAGCCGAGGCGTCATCGACGACGCCCTCGCCGCCGCCTCGCTGATGGCGATGACGAACGTCTACTACCGGTTCCGACATCTCGTCGGAAAGGCGCGCTATGCGGAGATGCCGGCGCGCCTGCGCCATGAACCGCCTGGCGCACCCGGCCGCGGACAAGCTCGACTTCGAGCTGTATGCGCTCGCGGTCAGCGCGGTGAACGGTATGCGGAGACCTGCGTGCAGGCGCACGAGCGCGTGCTCGTGGCCGGCGGCCTCACCGAGGAGCAGATCCACGATGCGGTCCGGCTGGCGGCAGTGGTGCACGCGACCGCATGCGCGCGGCTCGTGTCCCTGCCTCAGCTGGCTGGCGAAGTGGCGGCCTGAGCTACGAAGGGCCCGCGCCCGCGGCGAGGCCTCTTTATACAATCCGATGCATGAGGTTCCCAGCGCAAGTCGCTGAGAGATATGCAGACAGCGCGTCGGCGTCCGGGTGGCGCACGCACCCCATGATGGAGGCGCGTGCACCCGCGTTGCCCGGCTACCCGCGCGCGCCGTGCGTGAGCGCTGTCCCGGGAGGCTCTGCGCGATATCGGTGAGGTACGCGGCGAACTCCGCCCCGAGGGCGGGATGTTCGAGCGCCAGCTCGACCGTCGCTTTCAGATAGCCGAGCTTGCCGCCGCAGTCGTAACGCACGCCCTCGAACTGATACGCGTACACGGCTTCTTCGACGAGCAATGCGGCGATGCCGTCCGTGAGCTGTATCTCGCCGCGCGGCGCCGCGGCCCGTGGTCTCCAGCAGCTCGAAGATGCGCGGCGTGAGGATGTAACGTCCGACCACGCCGAGATTCGACGGGGCCACGGCCGGCGCCGGCTTCTCGACGATCCTCTGCACCCTGCCGAGCCGTTCGTCATAGGGCTCGACCTGCACGATGCCGTAACGATCCGTCTCCTGTGGCGGCACGGACTGCACGGCGAGCACGCTGCCCTTATGACGCGCAAACACCTTGGACATCTGGCGCAGGCAGGGGAACCTCAGCGCGGATGAGGTCGTCCGCGAGATGCACCGCGAAGGGTTGATCGCCGACCGCCGGCCGCGCACAGGGAACGGCGTGGCCGAGAACCGAGCGGCTCACTCTGGCGGATGTAGATGCACGAAGGCATCCGAGGGGACGATCTCGGCGCACGGCCTGCAGCATCTCGCGGTTGCCCGCGGCTTCGAGCGCACGCTCGAGCTCGGGGTTGCTGTCGAAATGATCCTCGATCGCGCGCTTCGCACTGCCCGTCACGAACACGAGCTTTGCGGATCCCGGCCTCGAGTGCTTCCTCTACTGCATACTGGATGAGGGGCTTGTCCCTACGACCGGCAACATCTCTTTCGGACTCGCCTTGGTCGCGGGAAGGAAACGCGTTCCGCGGCCGGCGACCGGAAAGACGGCGGCCCCTGTATCTTCGTGCTGCCACTGCTTGCTGCTCTCCTGCGTTCTGCCCTGCCGTCAGGCGCATGGCAGATTAATGTACCATCGCCGGGCAGGGTGTCCTATCGCGACAACCTGCACGCGCGCCACTCTCAGTGGAACGGCGCGGGCGAACCAGCGGCAGCCGGCCCGCCCGCCCTGCTCCAGCTCACTTCTCCGCCGCGCCCTTCTCCGCCGTCACGCGGATGTTGGCGCGATTCTGCTCCAGGATCTTGTCTCCGATGCCCTTCACCCTTGCGCAGGTCGTCGGCCGTCTCCGAACGGCCCGTTCGCCGTCCGATAGGCGACGATCGCCGCCGCCGTCGTGTCTCCGACCCCGCGCCAGCTCCGCAGCGGAGCGCGTCTTCGCGTCGGCGGTGTTGATATCCACGGGGCCTGCCCACGCCATTGCGGCAGCAGACAGGCAAGCGACGGCAGGAAAACGCGAATCGGCTTGTACATGTTGACACTCCTCGCTCGATTTCATGTTGGAAGCGCGGCGCGCAGGGCGTCGCGAGCGGGGATGCTATGCGGCGCGCGGCCGCGGGGCGGGCGCGCAATACTGCATTGGAGCGATGGAAATGCGGCTGCGGCGCGTCGCTTGCGCCGGCTGGCCAGGCTCAAACGGGTGGCGCGACGTTTTCCGACGGCGCCGTGACGCGCAGGGTCTCGAGCTCGCGTTCCGCGAGCCGCGCCGCGGCCCGCAGCCGACGCTGCTCACGAATCAGCCCGAGCACGTGACCCAGGGTGCTGAGCCAGCCAAGCAGCCAGCCGAGCGCGAGCGTGGCCACGAACGCCACTGCGACCGGCACGTTGACTTCCGTGAAAGCGAGATCGATCGCCATCGAGCCGGGATTGAGCCAGGGTAAAGAGCGCCGCGACGCTGAGCGCCACCGCGGCGCAGGAGCACGAGAATCAGCCAGCGCATGGCGGGCCGAGATTGAGGCGCTGATCGACGGTTCTGCTAGCCGCGCTCGGCGCCGCCTTCGCGTGCGATGCGCGGCGCTTCCTCGGCGTTGTCGCCGCTCGTGTTGACGCGCTCGCGCAGATCCTTGCCCGGCTTGAAGTGCGGCACGTGCTGCCGGCCAGGGCGACAGGCTCACCGGTCTTCGGATTGCGGCCGAGACGTGGCGGCCGGAAATGCAGGGGAAGCTCCCGAAGCCACGGATCTCGATGCGCTCGCCGTTCGCCAGCGCGTCGCTCATGATCTCGAGCAGATGCTTGACGGCGAGCTCCACGTCTTTCGCCGGCAGATGCTTCTGCTTTCTCGCGATGATCTCGATCAGCTCGGATTTGGTCATGCGTCAAACTGCCTTCGATTCCCGCCGCCATGGACCGCGTCACCTGTCGTGAGCGGTCCGTGACTGCGAGCGCTGATTCCACCCCGAAACGCGCCTTCGCCCCCTCCCGGTGCGTGGCGTGCGCTACGCTGTCGTCCTGGCCCGGCATATGCTCCTTGAGGAGATCACCGAGCCTCGTACCGGCGGTACTCTCGGCCTTGGTAGCTCTGCACCGCCTGCGTCTCCTCGTGCATCTCCTTGGCTTTGATCGACAGCATGATCGCGCGATCTTGCGATCGACGCCAGTGAACTTCGCCTCGACCGTCCTGGCCGACCTTGAGCACGGCGCGTGCATCCTTCGACGCGATCGCGCGAGAGCTCAGAGGCGCGCAGCTGTCCGTGGATGCTACTGCCGCAGATCGACGACACGTCGCCATCTTCGCGTCCACTCTCGATCACGAGACCCTTCACGATGCTGCCCTTCGGGTGCTCCGCGAGGTAGCATCGACGAACGGATCCTTCTCGAGCTGCTTGATGCCGAGCGAGATGCGCTCGCGCTCCGGGTCGATCGCGAGCACGACGGCCTCGAGCTCGTCGCCCTTCTTGTAGTTGCGGACGGCCTCTTCGCCGGGCACGTCCCAGGAGAGGTCGGACAGATGCACGAGGCCGTCGATGCCGCCCGGCAGGCCGATGAAGATGCCGAAGTCGGTGATCGACTTGATCTGGCCCGGTCACCGCGATCGCTCTTCGTTGTAGTTCTGCGCGAACTCGCGTCCACGGATTCGGCTTGCACTGCTTGATGCCGAGCGAGATGCGGCGGCGCTCTTCGTCGATGTCGAGCACCATGACCTCGACTTCGTCGCCGATCGTGCACGACCTTGTGCGGATTGACGTTCTTGTTCGTCCAGTCCATCTCGGATACGTGCACGAGGCCTTCGACGCCCTCCTCGATCTCCACGAAGCAGCCGTAGTCGGCGATGTTCGTGACCTTGCCGAACAGGCGCGTGCCCGGCGGATAGCGACGCGCGATGTCGCTGCCCACGGATCGGCGCCGAGCTGCTTGAGGCCCAGCGACACGCGCTGGCGCTCGCGATCGAACTTGAGCACCTTGACGTCGAGCTCCTGGCCGACCGCTGACGACTTCCGACGGATGCTTGCACGCGCTTCCACGCCATGTCGGTGATGTGCAGCAGGCCGTCGATGCCGCCGAGGTCCGACGAACGCGCCGTAGTCGGTGAGGTTCTTGACGACGCCCTTGAGCACCGCGCCTTCCTGCAGGCTGTCGAGCAGCGGCATCGCGCTCCGCGCTGTACTCTGCTTCGACGACCGCGCGGCGCGACACGACGACGTTGTTGCGCTTCTGGTCGAGCTTGATGACCTTGAACTCGAGCTGTCTTGCCTTCGAGGTACGCCGGATCGCGGATCGGGACGCACGTCGACGAGCGAGCCCGGCAGGAACGCGCGCACGAACTCGATCGTCGACGGTGAAGCCGCCGCTTGACGCGGCCGCTGATGATGCCCGTGACGATCTCGCCCTTCTCGAACGCCTCCTCGAGGCGCGTCCAGGTGCGCGCGCGCTTCGCCTTCTCGCGCGACAGGCGCGTCTCGCCGAAGCCGTCCTCGACGGTGTCGAGCGCGACCTCGACGATGTCGCCGACGTTGACCTCGAGCTCGCCGCGCTCGTTGTAGAAACTGATCGGCGGGAATCACGGCCTCGGATTTCAGGCCCGCGTTGACGAGTACCACTTCTGGCCCGATGTCGACGACGCGTGCCGCTGAGGATCGCACCCGGCGATCCGCAGCTTGGAAAGACTCTCTCGAAAAGTTCAGCAGAAGCTCTCTGTCATGGCTCCCTAAAACCTGTTGGTCGATGCAATGCTTCGACCACCCCTCGACACGTCGCGCATCCGGCGCCGACACGGTGTGACTGATGACCAGGCCCTGCTCCATGCATGGCCAACCCAAACGACACGCGATGCTCAAAAGCTCAACGCTGGACCAGCCTTTGCCGCGCGTGCGCCAGAATGTCATTAACGACTTCGGCCACACTGCGGCCTGTCGAATCGATGTGCACCGCGTCGGCTGTCGGCCGAAGCGGCGCCACCCGGCGGCTCGCGTCGCGCTGATCTCTCTGCGAGATGTCCGCAAGAAAGGGCCGCAAGGCTAACATTTCATCCCTTGTGCTTTCAACTGCTTATGACGGCGCTCGGCCCGCTCCTCGGCGCTGGCCGTGAGAAAAATTTTCAGCCCGGCCTCCGGGAAGATGACGCTCCCCATGTCCCGGCCGTCCGCCACCAGGCCGGGGGCGCGCGGAACGAGCGCTGGAGGTCCACGAGCGCCGCTGCGCAGCTCGGAACCACCGCGACCCTCGACGCGGCGCTCGCGCAGAGCTCTCGCTCCGGATGGCCGCCGTGACGTCCTCGCCGCCGAGAGCTCGATCCGTTCGTTTCCGTCCGCGCCGGCCCGAATCGTACGTCGAGGCCGCTCGCAACCCGGGCCAGACCGGCCGGATCGTCGCGGGCAACGCCCGCGCGTCCGGCGGCGAGCGCCGCCAGCCGGTACAGAGCGCCGCTGTCCAGCAGGTGCCAGCCGAGGCCGTCGCCGACTGCGCGGGCGACTCGTGCCCTTGCCCGAGCCGCTCGGTCCGTCGATCGGCGATGACCGGAGCGCGTCAGTGTCTCCACCTCCGGATTAGCCGTCTCGAGCCCGAATCCGACGCCGCGCGCGAGCTCCGCAAACCCCGGGAACGAGGTCGCCACGTTGGCCGTGCATCGCAAACGCGCACGGGTCCCCGCGCGACCTGTGCCGCGACCGCAAATGCCATCGCGATCCGGTGGTCGCTCTCGCTCGATACCGTTCCGCCCGAGAGTGCCGCCTGTCGACGTCGAGGCCATCCGGATGCTCGACGACGCGCTGATGCCGAGCATGCCGCAGGCCGCCGCCATCACGGCGAGGCGATCGCTGCTCCCTGTGACGCAGCTCGGCGGCACCGCGCACGCGCGTCGTTCCGCGCGCAGCCGCCGCCGCGATGAACAGGATCGGCAACTCATCGATCGCGCGCGGAACCAGCGCCGGATACGACGTCAGCGCCGTCGGCGGCGCCGCTCTCGACGCGCAGATCTGCGACCGGCTTCGCCGCCGTCAACGCGCCAGGTTGCCTGACGTCGATGCGCGCGCGCCCATGGCGCGCAGGATGTCGATGAGCCCGGTGCGCGTCTCGTTCACGCCGACATTCGTGATCTCGAGCGCGCTTCCGGCCCGGATCGACGCCGCAACGATGAAGAACGCAGCCGGACGAGAGATCACCGGGCACGCGCAGCCGTGCGGCGCGCAGCCGCGCCGGCCCGCACGCGCGGATCACGCCGGCGCCGACCTCGGGCGTGCATCCGAGCGCGGGCAGCAGTGCGCTCGGTGTGATCGCGGCTCGCCGCCAGTTCATGCGCGCAGGTCGTCCCCTGCGCATGGAGCGCGGCGATGAGGATGGCGGACTTCACCTGCGCGCTCGGCACGGGCAGCGCGTAGTCGATCGCGTGCAGCGAGCCGCCGGTGACGGTGACGGGCGCATGACCGTCGTCGTCACGACCGACCGAGGCGCCCATCAGCGCGAGCGGCTCGGCCACGCGGCGCATCGGCCGCCGGCGCAGCGACGCGTCGCCGGTCAGGATCGCGCCTGAACGGCTGTCCCGCGAGGAGCCCCGCGAGCAGACGAAGGCCGGTGCCGGAGTTTCACGAGATCGAGCGGTGCGGCGGCGCGCGCAATGTCCCGCCCGTGACTCGCATCCGCTCACCCGCCCGCCTCGATGCGAGCGCCCAGTGCGATCAGCGCGCGGGCGGTGGGCGGCAATCCTCGGCGTCGAGTGCGCCTTCGATCTCGCTCGTTCCGGTCGGCGAGCGCGCTCAGAGGATCAGCGCGCGCTGCGTGATCGATTTGTCCCCGGGAACGCGCAGCGATCCGTGCACTGCGCCCGCCGGACGGCACCACCAGTCAGTGGCCGTCTGCGAGGCTGCCTTCATCGCCCGCGCGCAGGAGCTTGCGCAGGGCCGTGACCAGGCGCGCGCTGTGCTCAGGCCGCCCGATCGTCACGCGCAGATGATTCGGCAGTTCGTAGTTCGCGACCAGGCGCACGATGATGCCTTCCTGCAGCAGGGACTCGTACACCGGGCCGCGCCGGCCGGTCGAGATCGATCAGCAGGAAATTGCCCACCGACGGCGGATGCGGCAGGCCGAGGTCTGCAAAGCGCGGCGGACAGATCGCGCAGGCCGCGGCTGTTCATCTCGCGCGTCGCACGCACGTGCGCCTGATCGCGCAGGAGCTGCGCGAGGCCGCGACCTGGCGCGAGCGTGCTCACGTTGAAGGCCTGGCGAACACGGTTGAGGATCTCCGCCACTTCGGGACGCGACACGGCGGCGTAGCCTCGCACGCAATCCGGCCAGGCCGAAGATCTTGAGAAGTGCGCGTGACGACGACGTTCGATCTGCGGCGATCCAGTCGATCGCATTCGGATACTCGGGGATCGTCACGTACTCGCTGTAGCGCCTCGTCGATGACGACCAGCGCGTGCGCCGGCACGCGCTCGAGGAACCGCACGCAAGGCATCGCGCTCGAGCCGGGTGCCGGTCGGGTTGTTCGGATTGGCGATGAACACGAGGCGCGTACGCTCGCTGAGGCGCGGCCATCGCGTCCAGATCGTGCCCGAGCGCCATCGGATGATCCGCCGGGTGCGCCGGCGCAACGCAGGCGCGCGCGCCCGTCGCCTGCCGCGGCGATCGGGTAGACGGCAAACGCGTACTGCGAATAGATCGCTTCGACCTCGGGTGTCAGGAACGCCTCTGCGAGCAGCACGAGGCGCGTCGTTGGAACCGTTGCCGAGCGTGATCCAGCTCTGCGGGCACGCCGTGCCGCGCAGCGAGCGCCGACTTCCAGCTCGTAGCCCGAGCCGTCCGGGTAGAGCCACGCATCGCTCATCGCGCCACGCACGGCCTCGAGCGCGAGCGGGCTCGGTCCGAGCACGTTCTCGTTCGACGCGAGCTTGAGCACGTTGCGCACGCCGTACTCGCGCTCGAGCTCGCTGATCGGCTTGCCCGGCTGATACGCCTTGAGCTTGCGCACGCCTGGAGCAGCGAGGTCCATGCGCAGGTTCACGTCGCGAGGCGCGACGACGACGGCGCGCAGTCCCGGCTGCTCCGCTGGCGTACTGCGTTTGGTCACTGCGTTCTCCGTCTCAATGATCAGGCGTGCCGAGAGCACGCCTTCGATCGCGCGGATGCGCTCGAAGGTCTCGCGGGGACCGGCGTCTCCACGTCGACCAGCGTGTAGGCGAGCTCGCCGCGCGACTTGTTGAGCAGGTCGACGATGTTGAGCCCGGCCTCGGCGAGGCGCGTCGGATCTGGCCGACCATGTTCGGCACGTTCGCGTTGGCGATCCCGATGCGGTAGCCCTGCGGCGCGCGGCATGACGACCTCCGGAAAGTTGACCGAATGGCGGATGTTGCCATCTCTCGAGGAAGTCGCGAACGCTGCATCCGCGACCATCGCCGCACAGTTCTCCTCGGCCTCGCCGGTCGAGGCGCCGAGGTGCGGCAGGGCCGATGACCCGCGGATGGTCCTTGCAGCAGGCGCGTCGGGAAGTCGGTCACATAGGCGCGCGAGCTTGCCCGGCGTCGAGCGCGCTCGACGCACCGCCGTCACGATCGACGATGCCGTCGCGCGCGAAATTGAGCAGCACAGCCGCGCCTGTGCATCAGTCCGGAGCGCGCTGCGGATTCACGAGCGAGCGGGTCTGCGGCGTGAGCGGCGCGTGCAGCGTCACGACGTCGGCGCGCGCGAACACGTGATCGAGGCTCATCGCCTGCTCCACGCTGGACGGACAACTGCCAGGCGCGCTCGCACCGTGAGCTGCGGATCGTAGCCGAGCACGCTTCATGCCGAGTGCCAGCGCCGCATTCGCGACCTCGACGCCGATCGCGCCGAGCCCGATCGACGCCGAGCGTGCCGGCCCGGCAGCTCGAATCCGACGAAACGCTTCTTGCCCTGCTCGACGGCGCTGGTCGAGCGTCTGCGTCGTCGCCTTCGAGCGTCGCGCACGAAGGCCCAGCGCGCGGACAGAGCTGGCGCGCCGCCATGAGCAGCCCCGCGATGACGAGCTCCTTGACGGCGTTCGCGTTGGCGCCGGGCGCGTTGAAGACCGGGATCGCCGACGCTTGCTCGAGCGCATCCACGGGAATGTTGTTGGTCACCGACACCCGCGCGGCCGACCGCCAGCAGCGAACTCGGCAAGGCGTGAGTGCATGCATGTCGGCGGAGCGCAGCGAGGACCGCGTCCGGATGGCCGATCTCGGAGGCGACTCTCGTAGCGATCGCGCGGCAAGCGGTCGAGTCCCGCGACCGCGATGTCTGTTCAGGGTGCAGGATCTTGAAACGCGCTCAGTCCGCGCGCGCCGCTCCGAAATCGGCCATGAACGTCGATCAGCGCCGCGACGCCTGCTTCCGGCATCGCGTTGTAGATGCTCGCGCGCATGCCGCCGACCGACGCGGTGGCCCTTCAAGATTCGCGAGACCCGCGCGCCTTCGCCTCGGCGAGAAACGTCTTGTCCAGATTCGCGGTCGGCAAGCGTGAACGGCACGTTCATCCACGAGCGACGCCGGCGGATCGACGGGATTGCTTGTAGAAGCCCGACGCGTCGATGGCCGCGATACAGCCGCGCTTGCTTTCGCGGACTTGCGCTCCGCCATGACCCTGACGCCGCCCTGTTCAGCCACCCAGTCGAGGCGTGAGCGCGAGCACGTACCACACGAAGGTCGCAGGCGTGTTGAGCAGCGACTTGTCGGCGGCCTGCGCGCGTGTAATCGATGACGGCCGGCGTCTCGCGCCGCGCGCGGCCGAGCAGGTCTTCGCGGACGATGACGACGGTGATGCCGGAGATGCCCGAGGTTCTTCTGCGCGCCGGCGTAGATGACGCCGAACCGGCTCACGTCGATCGGGCGCGACAGCGATCGTCGAGGACATGTCGGCGACGAGCGGCACCGCGCCCGTGTCGGGCACGAAATGGAATTCACGCCGCCGATGGTCTCGTTCGGACGTGTAGTGCACGTAGGCGGCGTCGCTGCGCAGGCGCCCAGCTCTCGCGACGGCGGAATCGACATGTACTCGTCGCGGCCGCGTCGGCAGCAACGTTCACGCGTGCAGTAGCGCTCGGCTTCTGTGACAGCCTTCTTGCCCCAATGGCCCGTGACGACGTAGTCCGCAACCGCAGTGCCGCTGCCGGCGAGGTTGCAGGGGCACGGCCGCGAACTGCATGGTCGCCCCGCCGGGGACAGACACGACGCGATAGCTCGCCGGAATGCTGAGCAGCTCACGCAGCCGCGCCTCGGTGCGCTCGACGAGCGCCTCGAAATTCGCTGCCGCGATGGCTGATCTCCATCACCGACATGCCGAGCCCCTGCCAGTCGTAGAGCTCGTCGCGGCATACGATCGAGCACCGCTTCGGGCACGGCCGAGGTCCCGGGCTGAAGTTGTAGACGCGCCTCATGCGCGCAGGCGCACGCAGCGCTATTCGGCCGCGTCGCCTTCCTCCTCCACTGCCTCGATGCGCTCGAGGCCCGCCAGCGTGTGCGTTCTCGTCCAGGCGGATCAGGCGCACGCCCTGCGTATTGCGTCCGAGGACCGAGATCTCGCTCACGACCGTGCGCACGAGCGTGCCGCGCCGGATGATCAGCATGATCTCGTCGTCCTCGTGAACTGCGTCGCGCCGCGACCATCGTGCCGTTGCGCTCGCTCGTCTGGATCGCGATGACGCCCTGTCCGCCGCGACCGTGCAGCGGGAACTCATCGAGCGGCGTGCAGCTTGCCGTAGCCGTGCTCCGTGGCGGTGAGAATCAGTCCGGCTTCGCTCGCGGATCGACCATGATGAGCGCGATCAGCTCCTGGCCGCGCCTGCAGGCGCATGCCGCGCACGCCGGCGGCCGTGCGGCCCATCGGGCGCACGTCGCGCTCGCTGAAGCGGATCGCCTTGCCGTTGCTCGCGACACAGGATGCACGTCGCTGCGAGCCGTCGGTGATCGCCGACGCCGACGAGGCGATCCTCGTCGCGCAGCTCGACGGCGATGATGCCGTCGCGCGCGGGCGCGAGAAGGCCGTCGAGCGGCGTCTTCTTCGACCGTGCCGCGCGCTCGTCGCCATGAACACGAACTGCCTTCCTCGAACTCGCGTGACCGGCAGCACCGCGTTGATGCGCTCGCCTGCCTCGAGCGGCAGCAGGTTCACGATCAGGCGTGCCGCGCGCGCCGCGCGCCGCCTGCGGCAGCTGGTACGACCTTGAGCCAGTACACCTTGCCGCGGCTCGTGAAGCAGAGCAGCGTGTCGTGCGTGTTGGCGACGAAGAGCTTGTCGATGAAGTCCTCGTCCTTGACGCGCGTGCGCGGTACTTGCCGCGCCCGCCGCGCCGCTGCGCCTGGTAGTCGCTGACCGGCTGCGCCTTCGCGTAGCCCGCGTGCGACAGCGTCACGACGACGTCCTGCGGCGTGATCAGGTCCTCGACCGTCAGGTCGCGAGTTCATCGCACGATCTCGCGTGCGACGCTCGTCGGCGTAGCTGCTCGCGCAGTTCCGATCAGCTCGGCGCGGATCACGCTCGTGCAGGCGTGCCGGTGCTCGCGAGGATGTCGAGCAGATCCCTGGATCGTCGTCGATGCAGCTCGCCGTATTCGTCGAGCGATCTTGTCCTGCTCGAGACCGGTCAGGCGGTGCAGCCGCAGGTCGAGGATCGCCTGGGCCTGCGCCTCCGACAGCCGGTAGATGCCGCGTGCGCAGACCGCGACTCCTCCGGCAGACCCTCCGGCCGCGTCGCGGTCGCGTCCGGCTGCGCTCGAGCATCGCCGTCACGACGCCCGGCAGCCACAGCTGCGCGCCACTAGCGCGGCCGCGCGCTCCGCCGGCGAGCGCGCCGCCTTGATCAGCGCGATGACCTCGTCGATGTTCGCGAGTGCGACCAGCAAGCCCTTCGAGGACGTGCGCGCGGTCGCGCGCCTTGCGCAGCTCGAAGATCGTGCGTCGCGTGACGACCTCGCGCCGATGGCGCAGGAACGACTTCGATGAGCTGCTTGAGCGTTCAGCAGCCGTCGGCTGGCCGTCGACGAGGCGCGACCATGTTGATGCCGAACACGCTCTGCAGCGAGCGTCTGCTTGTAGAGGTTGTTGAGCACGACGTCGGCGATCTCGCCGCGCTTGCAGCTCGATGCACCACGCGCATGCCGTCCTTGTCGGACTCGTCGCGCAGCGCCGTGATGCCCTCGATGCGCTTCTCGCGCACGAGCTCGGCGATGCGTCTCGAGCAGCCGCGCCTTGTTGACCTGGTACGGCAGCTCGGTGATGACGATCGACTGTTTGCCCGAGTCGCCGATCCTCGATAGTGCGCGCGCGCGCGCACGAAGATCCGGCCGCGGCCCGTGCGATACGCGTCGCGAATGCTCGCGCGCGCCGTTGATGAGCCGGCCGTCGGAAAGTCGGGCCCCGGCAGGTGCACCATCAGGTCAGCGATGGTGAGCTGTGGGTCGTCGAGCAGCGCGAGGCACGCCGTCGACGACCTCGCCCAGGTTGTGCGGCGGGATGTTCGTCGCCATGCCGACCGCGATGCCGGTCGAGCCGTTGACGAGCAGGTTCGGCACGCGCGTCGGCAGCACCGCTCGGCTCGCTCTCCGACTCGTCGTAGTTCGGCGACGAAGTCGACGGTTTCCTTGTCGATGTCGGCGAGCAGCTCGTGCGCGAGCCGCGCCATGCGCACTTCCGTGTAGCGCATCGCCGCCGGCGGGTCGCCGTCGACCGAGCCGAAGTTGCCCTGTCCGTCGACCAGCAGGTAGCGCAGCGAGAACGGCTGCGCCATGCGCACGATCGTGTCGTAGACGGCGCTGTCGCCGTGCGGGTGGTACTTGCCGATGACGTCGCCGACGATGCGCGCGGACTTCTTGTAGGGCCGGTTCCACTCGTTGCCGAGCTCGCGCATCGCGTGCAGCACGCGCCGGTGCACGGGCTTGAGCCCGTCGCGCACGTCGGGCAGCGCGCGTCCCACGATCACGCTCATGGCGTAATCGAGATAGGACTGCCTCATCTCGTCTTCGAGATTTACTACAAGAATTTCGCGTGCTGGCTCGGCCATCGCTAGCGTTGTCTAGGGTGCAAAACCGGTGTCGAGAGAACGCGACATGTTAGCACATGCGACGGTCGTGTCGGCTCGTCACGGCAGCCATCGCGTGCATGCGCAAGCGTCTCGAGCCTGACAATCCACGCCGGCCCGGGGCGTCGAGCCGCTATACTATGCACACGAATTTCATGGCCGGAATTGGAGCAGCCTTGCAGGCATCGATGGCGTACGGCGGGACCGCGGATCAGCCTTTCCCCGATCTCTGCCGTGCTTTGATCCTCGCGTCGAGTCGGGCTCGGGAGCGCCGCTCCTGAACCGTCCGCGTCCCATCGATGCGCTCATCGAAGCGCGCTGGCTGATCCCCGTCGAGCCGCTCGGGGTGACCCTCGAAAACGCTGCGATTGCCGTGCACGAGGGCCCGCATACTCGAGGTGCTGCCCCCAGGAGACGGCGCGCACGCGCTACGCGCCGCGCGCCCGTTACGAGCGACCGCGGCACGCCCTCCTCCCCGGCTTCGTCAACGCACACACGCATGCGGCCATGACGCTGCTACGCGGTCTCGCCGACGACCTGCCGCTGATGCGCTGGCTCGAAGACCATATCTGGCCTGCCGAGCGGAAATGGATGAGCCCGAGCTTCGTACGCGACGGGACGGAGCTCGCCATCGCCGAGATGCTCCGTGGCGGCACGACCTGCTTCAACGACATGTATTTCCTATCCGGACGTCGTGGCGCGCACGGCCGCCGAGCACGGTATCCGCGCCGTCGTCGGCATGATCGTCGTCGAGTTCCCGACGCCGTGGGCCGAGACGACGGCGGAATACTTCAGCAAGGGGCTCGCCGTCCACGATGCGTACCGTGACGACCCGCTCGTGCGCGCGGCGCTTCGCGCCGCACGCACCGTATTCGGTCGGAGACGCGACGCTCACGAAGGTCCGCCAGCTCTCCGATCAGCTCGAGGTGCCCATACACATGCACGTGCACGAGAGTGCGGACGAGGTCGCGACGAGCCAGGCACAGAGCGGACGGCGGCCGATCGCGCGACTCGCGGAGCTCGGCCTGCTCACGCCGGCCCTCCTCGCCGTGCACGCGACGCAGCTCGAGCCGGAGGAGATCGAGCAGCTCGCGCGCCATGGTGTGACGGTCGTCCACTGTCCCGAATCCAACCTCAAGCTCGCGAGCGGCTGGTGTCCGGTCGCACGGCTCGTGCGAGGCAGGCGTGAACCTCGCGCTCGGCACGGACGGCGCGGCCAGCAACAACGACCTCGACATGCTCGCGGAGATGCGCACCGCTGCCCTCATCGCCAAGGCGGTCGCGCGGCGATCCTGCCGCGATGACAGCGGCACAGGTGCTGCGCATCGCCACCCTCGGCGGCGCGCACGCGCTCGGCCTCGGCGACGAGATCGGCGCGCTCACGCCCGGACGATGGGCGGACGTCATCGCCATCGACCTGAGCGCGCTGCGCACGCAGCCGCTGTTCGATCCCATCTCGCAGATTGTCTATGCGCGCGAGCAGCGAGCAGGTGAGCGACGTGTGGGTCGCCGGGCGCCATCTGGTGGACGGCGGCCGACCGAGCCGCCTCGACCTGGACGACATCACCGCGCGCGCGAGCGCCTGGCAGGCGCGAATGGCGCCCGGATTTCGCGCGCACATGAGCACCGGCAACGTCGACTCCCGCGAGATCGAGCGCTTCCGACGCGCTCGCCGCGCACTGGTGGGATCCGAACGGCCCGCTGAAGCCGCTGCACGACCTGAACCCGCTGCGGCTCGACTACGTCGATCAGCGCGCGCGGGCTCGCCGGCAAGCGCGTGCTCGACGTCGGCTGCGGCGGCGGGCTGCTCGCGGAAGGCATGGCGAACCGAGGCGCGGAGGTGCTCGGCATCGATCTCAGCGAAGCGGCGCTCGAGGCGGCACGCGCGCACGCGCACGAGTCGAGCGTCGCGATCGAGTATCGGCAGATCACGGCGGAGAGCTCTCGCAGCGGCGACGCCCGCGGAGCGCTTCGACGTCGTCACCTGCCTCGAGTTGCTGGAGCATGTACCGGATCCGAGTGCACTGATCGGCGCATGTGCGCGTCTTGCGCGGCCGGGCGGCGACGTGTTCTTTTCGACGATCAATCGCAATCCCAAGGCCTATCTGCTCGCCGTCGTCGCCGCCGAGTACGTGCTCGGCTGGCTGCCGCGCGGCACGCACGACTACGCACGCTTCCTCAAGCCCTCGGAGATCGACACGTGGGCGCGCGCGCACGGACTCGCGCTCGCCGACCTGACCGGCATGCACCACGACCCCATCGGGCAACGCTGGTCGCTCGGCGCCGGCGTCGACGTGAACTATCTCGCGCACTACCGCGCCGATCCGGACTCCCCAACCGTGAGCGCCATCGCGCCGCTGCAAGCCGTGCTGTTCGATCTGGACGGCACACTCATCGACACGGCGCCCGACATGGCGGCGGCGCTGAACCGCCTGCGTCGCGAGCATCGGCCTCGAGCCGCTCCCGTACGCGACCCTGCGCTCCTACGTCTCGCGCGGCAGCAACGGCTCTGCTGAACGTGGGCTTCGGCAAGCAACCGACCGGAAGACGAGCGCGCGAAGCTGGTGGAGCGATTCCTCGCGATCTACAGCGCCAACCTGTGTGACGAGTCGAAACCCTTCGACGGAATCAGTGCGACGCTCGCGCTGGCTCGAGCAGCGGAGCGTGCCGTGGGGAATCGTGACCAACAAGCCGAACTGGCTCGCGCGTCCGCTGCTCGAGCGGCTGGGTCTGCTCGAGCGCACGGCTTGTCTCGTCGGCGGCGACTCCGCTGCCGGAGCGCAAGCCGCATCCGCGCCCGCTGCTGCATGCTGCGGAGCTGATCGGCGTGAAACCGGCGGATTGCGTGTACGTCGGCGACGATCTGCGCGACGTCGAGGCCGCCCGGGCGGCCGGCATGGGGTCGATGGTCGCGCGCTGGGGTTACGTGCCGCCCGACGAGGATCCCTCGACGTGGGGCGCCGACGGCGAAGTTGCGGATCCGGTCACCCTGCTCGCCTGGTTGCGAGCGCAGTCGCTCGCGTGACGCTGACGACGATGTTCCCGGCTGACAACATCCCGCTCGCGTTTGCTGCGGGTCTCGCTGCCGGCGTCATCGTCACGACCGTCATCGCGTTCGCTCTGCAACCCGTCGCGCTCGCCGCGCCGACGCCGAGCGGCATCGACTGGAGCTCGAGCGCGCGACGCTACAGGCGAGCCTGCCGCACACAGGCGGAGGTGGAAACGGAGCGGGCCGCGGCACTCGCGCATGCAGGCGAGCACCTGGAGGCGTCCTTCAGCCAGCTCGCCGACCGCACGCTGGAATCTCACAGCGATGCTTTCCTGCGCCTCGCTGCCGAGCACCTGGGACAGCATCGGGTGCGGGCCGAGGTCGGCGCTCGGCGGCGAGCGCGAGCAGGCGATCGCCGCGCTGGTGGAAAGCCGATCGGCGAGGCACTCCGCCAGACGACGGTACAGCTCGCCGGCATCGAGAAAGAGCGCCACGAGGTCCTACGGGCAGCTGCGCGCGGAACTGCAGGGCGTGCATCTTGCCCATCAGGCGCTGCAGAGGCGAGACCACGAGCTGGTGAAAGCGCTGCGCCGTCCGGAAGTGCGCGGTCAATGGGGGCGAGATCACGCTGCGCCGGCTCACCGAGATCGCCGGCATGGTCGAGAACGTCGAGCTTCGTCGAGCAGCCGCACGTCGCCGGCGGAGGACGGCGCGGCACGCCCCGGACATGATCGTCCACCTGCCCGACCGTCGCGTCCTCGTCGTCGACGTGAAGACCCCGCTCGACGCGTACCTGGAAGCCGTCGATGCCAAGGACGAGGAGTCGCGCCGTGCCGCGCTCCAGCGTCACGCGCGCACGGTGCGCGCCCACGTGCGTGAGCTCGCTGCGCGGCGGTACTGGGAGCATCTCGAAGAGAGCCCCGAGTTCGTCATCCTGTTCATTCCGGGCGATCAGTTCCTGAGCGCCGCGCTCGAGCAGGATCCGCGCCTGCTCGAAGACGCGATGCGCGAGCAGGTGATGCTGGCGACGCCGAGCAGCTTCGTCGCGCTGCTCAAGGCCGTCGCCTACGGCTGGCGCCAGCACCGGCTCGATGTGAACGCCGCGCGCGTGCGCGAGCTGCGCGCAGACGCTGCACAAGCGACTGGCGATCTTCACGGAGCATCTCGCCGTGCTCGGCAAGGAGTTGCGCGGCAGTGTCAGTGCGTACAACAAAGCCGTTGGATCGCTCGAAACGCAGGTCCTGACCACGGCGCGACGCTTGTCCGAGCTCGGCATCGAAGACAGCGGGCGACTCGCCGCACTCGACACCATCGAGGCGACGCCGCGCGAACCCAGCGCGGGAGCGAAGAAGAACCCGAGCGCAAGTGAGCAGATGTGCGGAGCTCGACGAAATGGCAACGCGGCGCGTCGGACGAGACTCGCACAGTCTGGACGCCGCGCGCCGGGCAAACACAGGCCTCGTTGCCGCGATGGCAGCGGCAGTCCTCATCGCGCATCGGCCCCGGCGCGCGCTCAAACGCCGCGCGCCGCGCAGCAGACAGCGAAGCGCAGGAACCACCGCCGCGTCTGGTGCCAGCGCGACGTCACGGAGACGACGCTCCGCCTCACGCGCGGGGATTGACGTACCGCGTTCTCGTCTCCGCGCCGCAGCGGGCGTGCCGGAATCCGGCTTCGCCGGTGCTCTACGTGCTGGACGGAGACGCCTTCTTCAATACGGCCGTCGAAATCGCGCGCATGCGCGAGTGGGGCAGGCTCACGCCGACGATCGTCGTCGGCGTCGCCTCATCCGAGCCGCGCGTTCTATGACGGCCCGCGCCGCAATGCACGATTTCACGCCGCCCGGATCAGGCCGATCCTGGTTTCGATCCGAGCGAGCCGGGCGAGCGCTGACGGGTTCCTCGAGTTTCTCAACGACGTCGTGAAGCCGTGGCGTGCGCGAGCACTATTCCTCGAACGCGTCAGGCAAGTGCTCTTCGGCCACTCGCTCGGCGGAATGTTCGTTCTGCACGCGATGTTCACGTCACCGCGCAGCTTCAACGTCTATCCCGCCGCCAGCCCCGACGCTCCGCTTCTCGAATTCCGCCATCCTGCGCGAGGCGCAAGCTTTCGAAACGTCATCCGGAGCGCCAGGCTGTGCGCGCCCCATGATCACAGGTTGGCGGACTGCGAATCCAGCCCGCGCCCGCAGCAGGTCGGACGACTGGCGCCGGTAGCTTCACCGCCAATCCCGATGCGACGGGCGGACTCGAAGTGGAAGAGGCACTGCGCCAGATGTTCCCGGTGACCCCTGGCTTCAACAAGGCGCGCGAGACGCGAAAGATGGTGCAGCGCCTTGTCGCGCAAAGACGTTGACGCCATTTTGTCGAATTCGCCGGCGATGAGCACCTTCCCGCCGGCGTGAGCGCGTTGAATCGGCGGCCTCGCGTTCGCATTGCGACCTGCAACGCATTAACCAGCAGGCGGTCCGAACCAGAAGGCTCAGCGCGTCCAGCGAGCCCGTGCTGAGCCTGGTCTGCCACCCACGCCACATAGCCGTCGGGCCGAATCAGCACGGCAGTCGGGGCGATGACCAGGCCGAGCACCGGAAGGTCCCACGTGCCAACGTACTTTGCGTCGATCAGCTGAACCCGATCTGCCCATGGAGTGATGTCGAACGCCGCCGGGCGCATCGAGGTTGAGCAGCACCGGGCGGGCTTCGTGCAGCAGCGCGAAGACGCGGCGCGGCCGTTCGCGGTAACAATGTCCAGATCAGGCATGCGCCGCCCGAGCAGCGGATGCCCATCTCCCGAGATCGTAGTGAACGTCCAGCGCGGTCATCTCTCCCGCCGATTCGCCTGCGCGGCTCGTCCATCTTGAGAAACTCGGCAGGCGTAGCTCGCCCAGCGCCTCGTGCTGCGGGTCGTCCGGTACGGCGCACGGCCATGTGCGCCATGGTGTTCTTCAGCACCCTGGCACGCAATCGGATGCCGCTCGGCGTGATAGCTATCGAGCAGGCTATCAGCCGAGATCGCTTTGACTACCTGGGCTCAGCTTCCATCCCAGGTTCACCGCATCCCTGCACGCCGAGGTTGAGGCCACTGCCCGCCCACCGGCGGATGGCACGTGCGCGGCGTCGCCGGCCAGCAGGACTCGTCCGCACGCGGATGGGCCGCGGCCTGGCGAGTCATATCGGTGAACCTGCAAGTCGGGTTGCGACTGTGGATGCCGAAGTCGGTCCCGTAGATGCGCGACGAGCGCCTTCGCTGAGATCGCGCAGGGTGGGCTCGCTGCCGGCTCCGACGCTGCCGCTCGGTCAGCACGATCCGAACAGCCGCCCTCTTGCTCATGGACACTCTGCAGTCGCGGATCTCGTACTCCGCCTGCCGATGCCATGGGCCGACGGCGTCTGGCGCGATGCCCGTTCCGGCTCCATCGCGCAGTCTCGGCCTCGGCGATCAGCCAGCTCGTCGTCGGATCCCAGCCGGGGAAGTCGATGCCCGCGGTCTTGCGGATCAGGCTGCGTCCCCCGTCGCAGCCGACGAGATACTGCGCGCCGCAGCGAGCTGCCGTCGGACGATGTGACGTCGACGCCGGTGTCGTTCTGCACGAAGCCCGTCACGTCGCGCCCGCGAAGATCGGCACACCAGCTCGATCGACCCAACCGGCGAGGATGCGCTCGATGTGCTTCTGCCACAGCCCAGCACGTAGTTGTGCCGGGTCGGGAAGTCGCTGATGTCCAGCGGGATGTGGGAAGCGCACGAGCTCGTGCACCTGTCCCTGCCGAGATGAACCGGTCGGCAACGCCGCGCTGGTCCGAGGACTTCGATGGTGCGCGGGCGTGCAGGCCGCCGGCGCGCGAGCCGGCGAGGTCCTGGCTGGCGCGCCGCTCGACAATGGCGACGTCACGACGCCCGCCAGCGCCAGCTCCGGCTGCCAGCATCAGCCCCGGTCGGGCCACCTCCCGCGATCACCACTCACGCTCGTTCATCGCCATTATATCATATGATCGACACACGATACTGATATCGGCGACGATGGTGCCGCACGACCCAGGCCTTACCGCAAGCCCCCAGCGCGGTGTATACGTGTTCTCTGGAAGTGGACAGGAGTTCTTCCGTGTCTCTGCCGGCCATCGACGGCTCGATCTCGCGCCGACGCCGCTTGAGGCGGCGTCACCGTAGCTCGTTTCCGCGATCCCGCCTTGGTGATCGCTTCTTTAGCGACGGAGTCGAGATAGCGCACTGAGATCCTCCGCCGATCGAGTTCTTGAAATTTCCCAGCTTCGGCGCTCAGCGACGCCAACGCTCACCGCATCACGCAAGCGCCTTCAGGCGCGCCTTGTCTTGCCCGCGTCTCGTGCCTCAATGAGCCGTAACCCTTCGCGCAGCACCTCGATCGCATTCTGGTAGCGGCCAGAGCGGACCAGCCGCTCCACCGGTGAGCCTGATAGTCAAGGCAAGACAACATTGCGGGTCGGCATTTCAGAGTCTGCTGCGCGGGATCGGTGCATCCGCATCGTATGCCAGTGCGCCCGTAGTCTCGACATATGCTGCTCACGGCCGATCGCGGTGGCATCTTCCTCGGACAGCCACTTTGACGCTCGACGTCTCCCACATAGCCAGCGCCGCGCCGCCGCTATCTGATTCCTGTACACGCGGCTGTTCTCGCCGAGCGAGCGGCGAGCGGCGCGGACCGCAATCCTCGCCTGCGCCAGCCGAGATCGAAGGCTGCGTGCGGGACACGGTATGACCTTTGCATCGCGGAGATGAAGCTCTCATGGTGGGAGGAGGAGATCGACCTCCTCGCGCACGGCACTCCGCCGCCATCCATCACCGTTACGCTGGCGGAATCCGGCGCGCTCGCCGCCGTGCCGGATCGCTCTGGCTCGATCTCATCGCCTCCGCGCGACGAGGAGCTGGACTTCACACGCACGCATCGAGATCGACGTGCTGCGTGCGCATTGCCTCGAGGCCGCTGCGCTGCACGGAGTTGCTCGCGCCCTCGCTTTCGACGCCGGCGTCGGCACGCGAGGCATGCACGCACGCTCGGCGCCGCAATCGTCAACGCGCGCACAGCTGGCTACCAGCCCGCAACGCCGCCGCGCGCGGCTCGATCACCTTGCCGCTCGACCTTCTCGCAGCCGCCGGGCTGGCGCCGACCGCGTTCGACCGGCGACTGGCCGCCGCAGGCGTTGGACCTGCTCGCGCGACTGGGCAGCGATGCGCGCGCGCAGGCTTGTGGACGCCCTCCACGCGATCCCCCGGCAGAGTGCCCGCAGTTGCAGTCGTGCCTGATAATGGCGGCAGTTGCTGGACGCCCGCCTCGCCGCGCTCGGTGCTCGTGGCTACGAGCACACGAGCGATCCACTGCGACCGCTCCGCGGCTGTGGATCGCCTGGCGCGCAGCGCGCGGGCCATGCGCTCACCCTGAGGCTACGACCGTGGACAACACTCAGGGTACCGACGCCATCGGCTCGCTCGCGGATCGCGCAGTGCTCGTCACCGGCGCGGGCGATGGCATCGGTCGCGCGGTCGCGATCGCCGCGGCGGCGCACTGGCGCTCGCGTCGCGCTGCTCGGACGCACGCTCGCGCAAGCTCGGAGCGCACCTACGACGACATCGTGAACGCGCAGGTGCGCCGCGACCCGCGATCTGCCAGTTCGATCTGCGCTCATCCGCGTGGCAGGACTACGAGACGCTGCGAGGCAGCCTCGAGCACGAGTACGGACGCCTCGACGGACTCGCTTCACTGCGCGGGCCTGCTCGGTCGCCTGGCCCCGGTCGAGCACATCGATCCCGCCACGTGGATGGACGTCATGCAGGTCAACGTGAACGCCGGCGTTCCTGCTCACGAAAGCCTGCCTGCCGTTGCTGCGTCGCGCGGAGGATGCCTCGATCGTGTTCGCGTCCAGCGGCGTCGGACGTCGCCCGCGTGCGTTCTGGGGCGCCTACTCGGTATCAAAGTCGCGCATTGAGGGTTTGATGCAGGTGCTCGCGGACGAAGAAGCGGCGAGCGGGCGCATCCGAGTGAATACGCTCAATCCCGGCCCGACGCGCACGGCCATGCACGGCGGCGAGGCCTATCCCGACGAAGACCCGATGAAGCTGCCAACACCCGAGGAGATCGCGCCCGCGTTCCTGCGTCTGCTCGCGCCGTCAGGCCGCGCGTCAGCGGCCGCGCGCTCGAGGCGCGTTGACGCCGCTGCCGCGTCGCCGCCTGTTCTTCTTCTCCACGCTCGACTGCGCAGGCGCCCGCCAGCGCTTCGCGGCGGCGTAAAGCGCAGCACTCTCGGCGGGCGTGAGCTCGCGCGAGCGCCCGCGTGAGCAGATCGCGCGGCAACTCCATCGGACCGAAGCGCACGCGGATGAGGCGGCCTCACCGTGCCCCGGTCGGGTCCCACAGCGGGCGCACCTCGCGGTTGCGTCCTTCGCGCAGGCTCACGAGATACCAGCGATTGCTGCCCTCACCTTCCTGTTCCACGACTTCATCGAAGCGCGCGGGTCCGTCCTCGAGCGCGACGCCTCGTGTCAGCCGCCGCGAGCGTGCCCGGGCTCGGGGTGCCACGCACGCGCACTGCGTAGGATCGCGTCACCTCGCTGGAAGGATGCACGAGCGCACGGGCGAGCGCGCCATCCGTCGTGAATAACAGGAGTCCGGATGTCTCGAGATCGAGGCGCCCGATCGAAATCCAGCGTGCGCCCTCGGTCGCGGCAGCTGGTCGAAGACCGTCGGGCGACCTTCCGGGTCACTGCGAGTGCACACCTCGCCCGGCGGGCTTGTGATAGGCAAGAATGCGCGGCCGGGCAGCGTCCTCTCGTGCTCGGCGAGCGCCACGGGCGCGACCATCGATGGCGATGCGATCGCGCGTGGTGACGCGATCGCCGAGCTGCGCGCTGCTTGCCGTTGATGGTGAGGCGTCCCGCAGCGATCCAGCCTTCGATTTCACGGCGCGATCCGAGACCACGCTCCGCGAGCACTTTCTGGACGCGTTGCGGTTCAGCCGTCTCGTTCTTCCTCATCGGGATCGGATCCGGCGGCAGCCGGCTCCAGGCGCCGCGGCGCCCGACGCGTACAAGCGCAGGTCGGTCACCGTGGCCGACGATGCGCTCGGCTTCGGCACACGGGCTCGCGGGCAGCCCCGGCTCCGAAAGCCCCAGCTCGAGTGCGACACCGAGCTCATCCACGTCGCGCAGTTCCGCAAGCGGCGCGCAGCTCGTCGAGGTTCTTCAATCCGAAGTAGTCGAGAAACTCACGCGTCGTTCCATAGAGCGCCGGACGGCCGGGAACGTCGCGCATGGCCGACCGGCGCGAATCCAGCGCCGATCGAGCAATAGTGCGGAGGATGCTCGTGCTCAGACTCACGCCGCGCACGTCCTCGACGTCTGCGCGCGCGTGATCGGCTGGCGGTACGCGATGATGGAGAGCGTCTCGAGCAGCGCACGCGAATAACGCGGCGCCCGCTCCTCCCACAGCCTGGACACAAAGGGCGTGAACTCGCCGCGGATCTGGATGCGATAGCCGCTCGCCACCTCGCGCAGCTCCATGGCGTGTGAGTCCGTACTGCTCACGCATGATCCGCCAGCGCGCGTTGCGCAGCGCGGTGCGATCCGGTCGCTCCTGCTCCGGGAAACAACGCGAGCAGCTCATCGAGATCGAGCGGGCGCGCTGCGCCAGCAGCGCCGCCTCGAAGAATGCGTTGCAGTTGCCCAGGATCGGTGCTCATGGTTGTTCCATCCCCTCTGCCGCTGCTTCACCGCCACTGCCGGGACGCCGTCGGCGGCGCGAACGTGTATCGGCGCGAAAGACTCGGCCTCTGCACCAGCTCGATCAGCGATTCCTTCGCGCAGCTCGAGGATGGCGAGGAAAGTCACGACTGACGCCCATCTTCGCCCTCGTCGGCCGGAACAGGCTTGCTGAACTCGACGAACTGCCCTTCGCGCAGCGCCACCAGGATCACCGGACATCCGCTCGCGCACCGACAGCGGGCTCACGCCCCACCTGGTGATGCGCGAACATCGGAGACGCGATCGATCACTTCCTTGAAGGCGATCAGCAGCTCCTTCAGCGTGATGTCGGGGAGGCGCAGCCACGACGGTACGCTCCGATCACTTCGGCGCTCCCGCGGGCACACACGTCGCGCTCGAGGCGCGGCAGCGAGATCGAGGTCTGTGCGCCGCCTGCTTGTAGCGCTCGTACTCCTGCAAGCGTCGCACGAGCTCGGCACGCGGATCGTCCTCGTCCGCCTCGGCGTCCGCGGTCGCGGCAGCAGCATGCGCGACTTGATCTCCGCCAGCGTCGCGGCCATCACGAGATACTCGCCGGCGAGCTCGAGCTGCAGATCGCTGCATGAGATCGATGTACTCGACGTACTGGCGCGTGATCTGCGCGATCGGGAATGTGGAGGATGTCGAGGTTCTGCCGCTGGATCAGGTACAGCAGCAGGTCGAGCGGACCTTCGAACGCCTCGAGAAACACCTCCGAGCGCATAGGGCGGAATGTAGAGGTCGCGCGGCAGCTCGGTGACCGGCACGCCGTCGACCATGGCGAACGGCATCTCCGCCTGCGCTGGCCTTTTCGGATTCGATGACCGGATGTCCGGTCTCGGAATCGAACTCGGATGACATGCCTGCAGATCCTCTATTTGTAGGTCGAGGCCCATGGCCTGCACGCACTTCGTCGCAGTGTCGCCGTGCGCGACGTCGCGTGCCTTCTCGCTGCCCTCGGCGACGACCGCGACGGACGTGATCAGGATTCTGCTCGCAGCTCGGCGCGCGCTCGCGCTGAATCGGCGCCAGCTCTGCGAGGACTTTGTCGATCACCTGCTGCTTGCAATCGAGACAGCCGATTCCGGCCGAGCGGCATCCTGTCTGCACCCACTCGCGCGTTTCGGCTCGTCGGAGTAAACCTGGTGAAGGTACCACACCGGGCACTTCTCCGGATCGCCCGGATCGGTGCGGCGCACGCGCGCCGGATCCGTCGGCATCGTGCGGAGCTTCTTCGGCGACGACGTCCGGGCTCGTCGCGCAGCGTCGATCGTGTTGCCGTAGGACTTCCGACATCTTCTGGCCGTCGAGACCCGGCATCTTCGGCGATCGGCGTGAGCAGCGCCTGCGGCTCGGCGAGGATCGATGCGCCCGCCGCCTTCGAGGTAGCCGAAGAGGCGCTCGCGATCGCCGAGCGTCAGGTTCGGCTGCCTGCTCGACCACCAGCGCCGCGCTGCCTCCGAGCGCCTTCGGCATCGCCCTGTTCCATGAACTTGCGGCGCAGCTGCCGATAGAGCTCGCGCGCGTCGCGCCGAGGTTGCTGGATCGCTGCCTCGGCCTTCTCCTCGAAGCCGGCTTCTCGCGCCCGATAGATGAAATTGAAGCGCCGCGCGATCTCGCGTGTGAGCTCGACGTGCGCGACCTGGTCCTCGCCGACCGGCACGCTAGGCGGCGCGTGTAGATGAGGATGTCCGCGCTCTGCAGCAGCGGGTAGCCGAGGAAGCCGTAGGTCGCGAGATCCTTGTCCGCTGAGCTGCTCCTGCTGATCCTTGTAGGTCGGCACGCGCTCGAGCCAGGCGAGCGGCGTGATCATCGACAGCAGCAGGTGCAGCTCGCGCGTGCTCGGGCACGCGCGACTGGATGAACAGCGTCGCGCTGGCCGGATTGAGGCCCGCGGCGAGCCAGTCGATCGACCATGTCCGCAGACGTTGTCCTCGATGCCCGGCGGTGTCTTCGTAGTCGCGTCGTGAGCGCGTGCCAGTCGGCGACGAAGAAGAAGCAGTCGTACTCGTGCTGCAGCGCTGATCCAGTTCTTGAGCGCGCCGTGGTAGTTGCCGAGGTGCAGGCGACCGGTCGGCCGCATCCCCGGAGAGCACGCGCTTGTTTGAAGAATGAGGCTGGCGCTCAGCTGTTCCTCTCTGTTCCTCGACGTCAAGGAGAAGCGCGCTTTACCCCAGCGGTGGGGAGCTGGAACGGCGGTGCCGTTCGGTCCGAAGCGCGCAATTTATCGGAAATGGGTGGCGATGGGTAAAGTCGGCTTTAACCCGTAGTTGCGGTTGCCTGGGTGGGAGACTACTGATAGCATTTTAAAGCATTCTAATATGCTTAATATGCTTTAAACTGCTGAGACGCTAAAGTGTCCAAGGTCAACTCCACGCTCATGCTGGCAGCTTCGCCGCGTCCGGTCGTGACCAGGCGCTGAAGCGCCTCGGCGCGAACCTGCGCACTGGCCCCGGCTGCGCCGCGGCCTGGCCATCCAGGGATGTTGCGCGAAGAATCGGCACCGGACCGCGACCCATCTCGGACGCCGAGCGGGGCAAGCCCTCGACGGGAGCCGCGGTCTATGTGGCGCTGCTCTGGGGTCTATGACCTGATCGAGGCCTTTGAACCGGCTCGCCGATCCCACTGCCCAGGACGTGGCTGCGGCCTCGCCCCGTCCGCGCCGCGCGAACGGCACGCACGTCTGCTGCGTCGCAGGATCTCGATATGCAGTGACTGCTAGCCGCTTCCGTCGCAGAAGCCGGAGCACAGGAGTGTTTCGTTCACATCGTTCCTCCCGGTGAACGAACGGGGTTCGTGACGGCGGAAGCGATTTCTCGCCGAGACACGGGATCGGCATGGCGTCGCGATCGGACGCTTCGTTCACGGAAAGTCATTCTGCGCGTGGCGACGCCGCGCCGATCGATCCGGTCGATTCTCCAAGCTCTCGTCGAAAAACCTTCGAAACAAGGCTACTCAACGGCATCTTTCGGCGGCGCTGCGCGACGCGAGAGCCCTGACTGCTGGGGCCGAACGCGTCATCGACAAGCACTCGCGCCTGCGGGGCGACTGACCGGAAGTCGACTACCATGTTGCATTCTTCCGGATGACCGCGCCGGAGCGCTCGGATTCGGGACGGGGGCCCCTCCCCGCCCGCCCCGCGCCAGGCGCGCGTTCAGCCGAGAACCGTAGATCTCGAGAAGCTCCAGCAGTTCGCGGACCTGATCGCGCGCTGATGAAGAGCTGCCTCGTGATCCGCGCATGTGCCGCAGCGACGCGGAGGTGCTGCTCCAGGGAGCGTCGATGGGGCGAAAGCGCCCGCACCGCAGGCGGTCGCCGAGGATGACGTGATGGACTGTGGCCGCCAAGTTCAATCGCCCGGACGACCCACTGAGACCAAGCTCGCGATCGAGCGCGCGATGCTCGAACTCGCGCGGAACCTGCGGCATCCATGCACGGCAGAGAGCAAGATCGTCCCCATTGGCAGTGCGCGACGCTCTTGCCCTGTCAGGAGAATTCGATCGCCGGAAGATGAGAGTGCGGCTATCAGCGGGCAACGCATGTTGAGCGCGCTCACACTACTGCGCGCTGGCGACGACTATGCCGATCGTCCCAGATGGTCATACATATTGCTGGCAGAGGAAACATGGAGACTGTCCGTTCGACCTGAGCAGGACGCACGGTGAACTCTTCAGTCGCATGTGCTTCAACGCGCTCCATCAGCAACAGCGACGACCATCCGCGTAACCATGCCATCGCTGCAATGGAAGACGACTGGAGACCGTCACCTGCCCACGATCTGATACCGAGCCCGCAAGTCAGCATCGAGCACCGTGATCTCGCCCTTGCTTTGCGGGACATGGGGCGTTACGCCAACGCAGCTGAACCTGCTCTCCCAGAGTGCTCGCTTCCTTCACTCCATATGGCCGACGCAAGGGCGATCATCGCACGACATGGAGCGCACGCAGCGAAGGGCGATGGTGCGAATGCGCTCTGCCGAGGAAGGCGTTTCCGAGAGGGAATGCGACGCCATGGCCCACCGCGATTTCGCGTATGAGGGCTTCCGGCTCGAGCGTCCGACTCGGGGATGCGATCATTGCTCTGCGCGTCTTCTGGTGCGTCGCCAGAATACACTGTATGAGAGAGGTGACCCGACGTCCGCTCGGGGCGCGGATCGCGCAACGACGTCCGACGCTCTTAGGTAACCAGAAATGTGGATTGCACTCGGCCTGCCTGCCTGCCTGGCGCTCTTCGTGGGTCGTCGTCACGCTGAATCTGAACCTCGGCCAGAAGCACATCGAGCACCGGCTGGAACGCCTGTACTCGGTCGACGATCCGCAGTTCGCGCGTTCGATGGGCGTGTTGCTGGGGCCACCGATCTTCGACGGCAACGAGGCGCAGCACTCTCGTCAACGGCGATGAGATCTTTCCGGCCATGCTCGCCGCAATCCGCCAGGCCGGCAACACAGCGTCACCTTCGGGACCTACATCTACTGGTCCGGGTCGATCGGACGCGAGTTCGCCGAGGACGTCTTAGCCCGGCGCTCGCGAAGCGGCGCGTCATCCGTGACCATCGCGCTGCTCGACTGGCTCCGAGAAGCGCGAAGATGGACGAGCAGCCGCTCCGGGACATGACGGATGCGGGCGTCGCACGGTTACGCGCTATCCACAAACCGCATTGGGCGCACCTGGCGCGCTTCAACAATCTGACCGCCCACACCGAAAGCTATTGGTCGTCGACAGGCCGAATCGGCTTTACCGGCGGCGTCGGCATCGCGCGAGATCTGTGGCAGGGCAATGCGCGGAGACCCCGAGCACTGGCGGCGGGATACGCCATTTTCGGATCGAGGGACCCGTCGTCGCGCAGATGCACGAGCCGTGTTCGTCGACAACTGCGGATCAAGTCGTCCGGCAGTGTATTGCACGGCGAGATGTACTTCGAAGGTGGAGCCCATGGGCGAGCGGCGCGCCCAGATGTTCGGCAGCTCACCGGCGACCGGCGGCAGGAGGCATGCCGCAGTTGATGTGTATTTGATGGCGGTCACACCGCGGCATCCAGAAGCATCGAAACGCTCGCTGAATGCGTCCACTTCCGTGCCCGATGAGCTCGCGACCGTGCTGCACGGGCTGGCGCGCGGCCGCGAACAGGCGCGCGCGCGTGCGTATCCACGCCGACGCGTTTGGCGATCGATTCCGAGACCGCCCTGCGCCGATGCATCGCGCGCGCTCGAGATGCGGCAAGCGCTTGCCGGCAGCCGGCGGGCTGGATTGCCGAATATCCAACCGAGCGGTGAACGCACGTCAAATCACATCGCCGTTGGCGACCTGGTTGTATCACGTGGGATCGAGCTAATTTCGGCAACACGGATCGTTCAGTCTGAACGACGAGGGCGAACCTCTAACGTCTTTCCTGACCCGGAATTTACGCCAGGCGCGCAGGTCGAGATCTTCCGAAATCGAACTGGCAGGCGTCGCGGCAGACGACGCTTCGAGATGTGGCGGCGGCGGCCGACGGACGGAGAAGCTGCTCGAGCATGCCGGCGTCGCTCCTCGGCGGGCAGCTGTGACCGCGAAGAGCGCGTCGACGAGTGTCTCCACGCGGCCACCGGACCGCGGCGCTCCGGCTTTGCTCGCCGACGCGCAGCGCAGTCGCGACTCGAGCGATTTCGGCTGCCAAAGCTCATTCGGCGCGAGGAAGTTGCGGACCACCCGCCAGGAAGGCTCGTGTTCCGCAGCCGCTTTCAAAGCCACGAGCAGGGACTGCGAGGAAGCACGCCCGCAATTCCCCAGAACCAGAAGCCGAACCAGACCGCCAGCAGGATCACGAGCGCGCCGATTCACCTCGAGGCGGCGTCCGACCGTCAGAGGCTGCACCACCTGACCCTCGAGCAGATGGAGCGCTGATGAGAGAGCGCCGGGCACGGCCAAGGCGTGCGGCAGGTCGTTGAAGATCACCAGCGCCAGCACCTCCGAGAATGGCTTGATCGCGGTCGACGATCGGCCCGAGGACGAGGATGAAGTTGAGCACGCCGGCAGTCGTTCCCCAGAGGGTGCGGGTTCGGCATGCCCAGTGTCATCATCGCGGCCGCGGTTGCCAGCACCCAGGCCCACATTGATGAGCGCAACGGTCGCGAAATAACGCCCGAAACTTCCCGCCCCGAATCGCTTGCGATGAGTCGCCAACGATTTTCGCAGAGTCTCGTTTTCCCGACAGTGACGCACCCATCCGCGCCAAGCAGTGGCGGAGCCGCCCACGAGGAGAAGAACAGCGTGAGCGGGAATGACGGTCAGAGCTGCGAGCAGATTTCGTCATCGAGAACGCCCCCGCCGTCGTCCGGCGGCGCGACTACCGTTGCCGCCGATCCAGATTGCTGGCCGCGCCCGCTCTGCGTTAGACGCTCGGCTCGCTCCGATTACCGCATCGACACTGTGGCGAGGCACCGCGCGCATCGGCCGGATGCGCTCGTCGATCGTGCGCAGGAGTTTGCGGGGCGCGCGAGCCAGCTCCACTCCTTGGCAGGATTCCAGACCGCGTTGATTGCGCCCGCGCCTGCCAACAGAACCCCCGCCGTGACGACCGCGACCGCCAGGTCCGCCGTGGCTACACGCCAGCCATGAAGCCGGTTACCGCAGGAGTCAGCAGCAACGCCAGAAACAGTGCGAACGCCACGGGAATGAACGCGTCCTGCGCAAAGTACAGGACCGCGCCCACGGCGAGGAAGGCGAGCAACGCTGTCGCGTTCACGTCGGGGCACGGTGGAATGCTTTCTCGGGGACCATGAATCGATCTCTTAAGCGTGAAGCGACGCGGCCGCGGCTACCAGAAGGCAGCTCGGAAGCGCGGCCGTCTCGCGAGGTCAGAGCACGGCCGCGCCAGTCGATCGGCGGACCACTGCCCGTCCTGATCTCGCGGATCGCCGAGTCGCACGCTCCACGGTGTCGCTCACGCGATCCCACGCATCTCGCGCGTTGCGTCTCCTGGCACTCAACCGCAGCGCAAACGCGATTTGCCGCGTGCGGCATTCCAATCATGAGAGAGCTCCGGCTCGAGCTCCTCGAAAACTGCGCGATCGGGGTATTTGCTGTGCGCGTTGACCCCGTAGCCGTGTCACCGGCCGTAGTCGTCGAAGGTCGAGTCGCGGTTCACGCGGCGGGCGCTGCTTGAAGTTCTCACGCTGCCAGCCGCATCTTCGCGAGTCGGGTCGATCAATTCGGCGACGCCCTTGCACCGCGAGCCCACCGACGATGGCGCCCACGGCCGCCCCGACCGCGGTGCCCACAGGGATGCCGGCCACGGTGCCGGTCGCCGCCCTGCAGCAGCGCCTCGCCGCAGGCGGCACCCACGCCGGTGCCGACCGGTGTGGGCCCTGGCGCCCCGGTGATCGGGTCCCTGTTGGCGTCAGCTTTCGGTTTGTTCACGTTGCTCATGTGCATGTCCTTTGCTAAAGCGGTGAATGGGTTCGCTCGCGCCCACTCGCGGAGTGCGGGGACGCCCTGGCGAAAGATCGACAACGGCGAGGAGAGGATGACGGCTCCGACAAACGAGACCGCCAAAGCCCTGCCAGGCTGAAGTTGTTTCGCAGTTGATCGTGGCGACATGCAAACCGACCATGGGCGAAAATGAGCCACCCGCCAATCGTCCGCACCGATGATGCCGACCACGACGATTCAGGATCATGCCTTGCTGCCCGTCGGTCTTCCTTGAGAATGCTTGCGAGGCCAGCCCAGGATCCCGCCGACGACAAGCCAGATGATGATATTCCATGGTGCGAGCTCCATTCGCTTCCTCAGGAGCTTGATGGGACGAGTGAACCCGCGTCGGGGCCGCTGTGACGATGCTGATTTTTTAGCAATCATGGGGCCCGTGCGCTGTAGGACGGTAGGCCGGAACTACGTAGGCGTACGCCGCGTCGCGCCGAAGTAATCCCCGGCTGCACTAGCACGCACGGGACAAGGCGCGATTGGTCGGCTATCGATCCCGTTGAGGCTTCGCGCTTCTACTCGCTCCGGAGTGTCTCAGACTCTGCTTGCGTAGTGCAAGTGCTGCACCGACCGCCTTCATGTCCATTTTTGAGTGTCGCAACCGTGGGAAGAGTTCCGGTCTCTTCCTCCCTCACGTGATGCTTGACGGCGTACTCGCCCAGCACTTTTACGAATGCTTCGTAATGGTCGTCAGAGGACCCCACACTTTCAATTCGTCCCACGAGCCCGCTGATTGATCGTCGCGTGTTCCACATCCGCCTCGTCGACCAGATCTTCGTCATCTTTCTTGAGCGCTTCGCGCCGCAGGGTAGAAGATCTCCCTCTTCTATCTGCGCATGCGTCGTCAGAGCCGCACAAATCTGTTTTGCAATAGACGTCTTGCGCACGCCAGTCTTCTCGAACTCATCGAGAAGCAGCGACCGCTCTGTGGTCATCGCTAAAGAGCTCGATGGCATCCTGTTCCTCGGCAGAATTTCCTAAGAAAGCGTAATCACGTGCAGTGAACCATGATTCTTCCCTCCTGACTCGCGCAGATCTTCCGCTCATCGCGGCGAGATCACCGTCGGCTACAGCGGATATCAGACGTAGGAGGCGCGCCGACGCTCGACCCGGACGCAGATCGCGCTCGGATCGAGAAGAGGCCTTACTTCCAGCCGCCCGGTCCGGGATGGCTCAGCCCAGCTCCACCTCGACGTGGTGCTCCCGGCGGTCGCATCGAGCAACGGAATCAGCGCAGGACTCGCCGGTGGCTTCCCATTGCAGTGCCGTCAACGGTCAGGCGCAGCACGAGCGGGTTCGGTCCGACGCGCCGCACGGTGATGTGATAGAGGTTGTCGCGCGGTAGCGGTAGTGGATCTTGTATTCCGACCACGCTCGTCCGGTACGCACGGTGCGAGGCGCAGTTTGTCCGATTGCAGCTGCAGGCCGAGCAGCGTCTCGAGCGCGAGGCGGTACATCCATCCCGCAGCCCCGTGTACCACGTCCAGCCGCCACGGCCGACGTGCCCGGCGGCGCTGTAGATATCGGCGCTGCATCACGTACGGCTCGACCTTGTAGGTCGCGACTTCTCCGCTTGCGCAACGCTGCGATTGATCGGGTTGAGCATGGAGCACCAAGCTCCCACGCCCGTTCCGTCGCTCGCCCATCATCGCGCGAGGCCATCGCCGTCCAGATCGCGGCGTGCGTGTATTGACCGCCGTTCTCGCGGACGCCGGGCACGTAGCCTTTGATGTAGCCAGGCTCCGCCGGCGATTTGTCGAAGGGCGGGGCGAGCAGCTGAATCAATCGATCGTCGCGCCGGACCAGCCCGCTGGTCGACACCGCAGCCATCGCCTGACGGGCGCGAACCAGGATCGCCCCCTGCGAGATGACGGCCCAGCTCTGGCTGATCGAATCGATCTGGCATTCCTCGTTGAAGACGAGCCGAGCGGCGAGTAGCCATCTGCGTCGAAGTAGGCTCGCGACGGTACCGGCATGCGCCGTCCACGCGCGTGCGCTCTCGACGTTCGCGCGCGGGCGCTTCTGCCTCCTCGGCACTAGCGCGCGCAAACTCCTCGTCGTTGCGCCAGCGGCGGCAGCTGGCGCAGAAAGCGTTGCGGGTTCTCGTACAGGAACCACGCGAGACCACACGCTCTACCTTTGCCGTGCCGGCCGACCAGGTTCTTTGCATGTCGTTCCAGTCGCCGCAGCCCATCAGCGGCAGCCCGTGCTCG
>ERZ1370068.10869-contig-953_pt1 | contig 40743 bp, 33 predicted proteins | sample MGYA00561227_ERZ1370068 | MGnify/ENA primary metagenome ERZ1370068 (study PRJEB38410, sample SAMEA6850437) | metagenome | study: Metagenomic assessment of the ecological functions of the soil: analysis of the soil microbiota associated with the... | reverse complement strand
CTTTACTCTTCCGTCGGTGGCAACCGGATTTGGACCACCATCAGGAGCCATAAATGATGTGTAGCCGTCCGGCCCCACCGGGAGGGCTGTGACAGCGCAAGGGCAATCCACGCCGGATCTTCAGACCGCGATCGAGCGTGGAACCTGCTCGCCGCGTGAGGACGAGACCCAGCAAGCTGGGCCAGCGTCGGCGGTGCCGGGGATTCGCCGCCGCTCAAGTGGTGAAGTGAAGGGCAGCGACCGCGTTTCACCATGCCGGGGTGTAGGTGGGACCCGTTCCTGACTCAACCGGAGACCGTGTGAGCGCCGTCGTCGGTTCGTTAGGGTCCGATGACCTTCCACTGCGACCGAGAGGAGTTCGGCATGGCGTCCATTTCGGAGCGGGAGAGCAGGGAGATCGAGGCGGCAAACGCCTCCGGCACCACTCCGGTCGTCTTCATCCACGGCCTCTGGCTGCTGCCGAGCAGCTGGGCCAACTGGGCGGACTTCTTCAAGCAGGCCGGTTACGCGCCGCTGACGCCGGACTGGCCAGACGATCCGGAAACGGTTGAAGAGGCGCGGGCGAACCCGGACGTCCTCGCCAAGAAGACGCTGAAGCAGGTTGCCGACCACACGGCCGACGTGATCGGCAAGCTCGAGAAGAAGCCCGCCGTGATGGGGCACTCGACCGGCGGATTGTTCGCCCAGATGCTCGCCGGCCGTGGGCTCTCGGCAGCCACGGTTGCCATCGACCCGGGCGTGTTTCGCGGCGTCCTGCCGCTGCCCCTCTCCACGCTCAAGGCGAGTGGACCTTTCCTGTTGAACCCCCGGTATCGAGGCCGCGCCATCACGCTCACCCTTCGACCAGTTCAAATACGGCTGGACGAACGCCCTCGATGAGGACGAGGCGAAGCGCCTTTACGACACCTACCACGTGGCCGGGTCGGGGATCGCCCTGGCCCAGATGGGCAACGCCAACCTCAACCCCTGGACCGAGTCGAAGGTCGACACGAAGAACCCCGATCGGGGCCCGCTGCTGATCCTCGACGGGGAGAAGGACCACACGGTTCCCTGGGCGATCGCCAACGCCTCCTACAAGCGGCAGAAGCGCAACCCGAGCGTCACCGAGATCAAGAAGATGCCCAACCGCGGCCACTCGCTGACCATCGACCACGGCTGGCAGGAGGTCGCGCAGACCGCGCTCGACTTCGTCAAGCGGTTCGTCCCGGCCAGGCCGAGCTAGCCGGCTCTGCGACCAGAGTTCGGCCGCCCCAGCACCTACGCGCAGCCGGGTTTCCCACAACGCACGAAACGGACGGACACAATGGCCCGTTTCCGCCCCGAGCCCCGGTAGGGTTACGAGTCGTGGAACCGCTGTCGAGGGGCGAGTTCGAGGCGGCTTTCGGCTGATGGGCAGAACAAGCACGTCGAGGGAGACCCTGGCGGCGCTGCGAGAGTCGATCCCACACGGTGGGGCCGCCAGAACGGGCTGTCTCTCGACGTTCGCTTCCGCGTTCAGAGACCTCGCCGAGTGGGCGCCCGCGGAAGTGCAGGGCGAGCTATGGCCGTGCTATCGCACCGGACATCGAGGCGCCATGCCGACGACATACACTGCCGGCGTTCCGAGAGGCGCTTGGCAGTGGTTCGCTCAGTCCGCCGCGCTGCGCTGTACGCCAAGAACCGCCCCGCATCGCGGCAGAGCGGCTCGTCCAGCGGCGGCCGACGAGTACATTTGATGCGCCCACCGGGCGCTGTCGCCTGGGCGAAGCCGTCCGCCCTGCCGGCAGGCTGCCGCGACAGCGCAGGCATCCACGCCGGATACCCCCACCCGCCGGCACGCATCATCGCTCAGATCAGGCCTCCCGGCGGCGTCGCACGGGAGCTGCAGGCGCACGCCGAAAGCGTCTCTTCGACGCAGCGTCGATCTGCCCGAGCACCCGCGTCATGTCGGTCGGCTCCAGCCCGCCTGAACCGCCCTTGCGAGTACGGCTGGTCGAGGAAGCTGGATCGCGAGCAGGCTGGTCACGAGCATCGCCACGAGTCGTCCCGGCGATCAGCCGCCTGCGCGCAATCGCCCGCTCGCCTGGGTCGGCGAAGAGAGGAAGGCGAAGACGAGCAGATTCGAGCGATCGCCGTCACGAACAGGAGCACCCAGAGCGGCGCCGGGATCACGTGGCTGCCCGGCTTCTGGCACGGTCGAGCCGGGCCTGCTCCCCGGTCCGCTCGTCAGGTCGAGCCACTTGGGATAGCCGAGCCCGTTCTGCTGCGCCGGTGGCGTGCTCGGCTGCACCGGTCTTGAACGCCGCGAAGAGTGGATCCCCCAGGGGTTGAACCCGCGGCTTGTGCCCGGCCTGGAGCTGCGGCCACTCGACGCCGACGACCGCCCGCCCGTAGCAGACCAGCAGGCCCGAAGCCTGCTCGCGCCCGGCACGGAAGGAGCAGTTGCGCCGAACACCCGGTACAGCTGGATCACGGCGGTCGCCTCCTGCCGGGCGCCGCTGCGCGCGGTGTCGTAGCTGAGGAAGGCGAGGTAGATGATGAAGCCGAGCAGGATTGCGCCGGTGGTGAGTACGCGCCGAAGATGCCGGTTGCCCGGTCGCCGTCGCTGAAGTACCCGCCCCTCCCGGCGCGTGCCGGCGGTGGAGCATGAACAACCTGACGCCGGCGGCAGTCGAGAGCCGAGCAATAATCACGGCCGTGAGCCAGAGGTTCACCTGCCCATCCTCCACCACAGCGGCATCGAAGGCTTCCCATCGGGAGGACTACCGGAAATGCCCAGCTCGTGAGGTCGGCGCGCGGCTCGTTGGGGCTGACGCAGCCGTCCGGCCCCCACCGGGAGGGCCGTTGACAGCGCAGGGGCATCCGAGGGCGATCTTCAAGCGGGGCAATCGAGCGCGGTAACGTCGCGATCGCCGAGACGACTGCGCGCGAGCTCGGCTGGCGAGGCTATAGAATCGGCGCGCCCCTAACGCCGGACGTGAGCACCCTGGCGCGGGGCAACTGCGGCGGATCACAGGTGCGGTGCGTCCGGTGAGGCTTACATCCCGGAGTGTGGTGACCGGGGCTAACGAACGCCGCCGGCCGTTCTGGGGGAGCTCGAGGCCGAGCGGATTCATTCCGCTTACCGAGCGGTGGGTCCTGTCCGGGCCGGTCGAGGAGACACGGCAAGCGTTGACGGAGACGTCTGCGAGCGGCCGAAGCCGACGACACGACAGTTCGGCGTCGGAACGCGTTCTCGATCCGCCGCTGAACCGTCATCCGCGATCCGTAGTATCGACTCTTATGCCTAGAGTGCTTCTCTCCTGCGAGGGCTGCGGGCACGAGCTCGAGCATGGATGGCCGAGCGCGATCCGCGAGCAGGTCTACTGCTCGCAGTCCTGCCGCACGATTGCGAGAAAGACGACGTGCGCGCGCGACGCATGCGCGGTCGAGTTCGTGCCCCGGAAGTGTGAGCTAGCGAAGGGGCGGGGGCAGTACTGCTCAGTGCGTTGCGCCGCGCAAGCAACTCAGGCAGCGCGCGGCGGAATGGCGAGCAGTCATCTTCATGTCCAATCTGCGACCGCGCGCACTACCGGTCGGCTTCAAGACTTCCACGCGGCCAGTACTGCTCGTGGCCGAGTGCTACCACCTCGCGAGCCGGAAGGGCCCCATGCCTGAGCCGAGGCTGTGCCTGCACTGCGCAGCAGTATTCACCCCCCGCTTCCTGGCGCCTTCGCGACGTGCAGCGTTTCTGTAGTCGTCGCTGCTGGGGACTCCATCGTGGTGGAGCGACAGGACTCGGCCGACGGTCGCTCGGCTCATACGAAGCATGGATGAGCGTGGCCTGATGCGCGGGCGGGCGTCAGCGTTTACCGTGGCCGCGTGACCTTCGATGAAACCACCTGCTCACGGCGCTCCCGCGCGAGGCCGGTCGGCCGTGACTGTGTCGGATGCGTGAGCAGCTCGGGTGAAGATTCAAAGACTTGCAGTCATGGCTGGGGGACGCCGCGCGATCGCGAATGAGTCGAGCGTTAGTCCACACCCTCGTTCGCAAGACGCTAACCGAGCCCTAGGGAACCGTTTTTCGCCCGCCTCAGCGGGCCGCTCGCGGGCGAAAACCGTCCCTTTGTGATCTAAGCCCGTAACGCTCCGGGGACGAGATGAGCGTCCCGCCCGCGATGATCGTCCGCTTCGGCCTCGAAGAGGCGCCGGACATCACCATCGACGCCCGGAACGACGCCGAGCCTGCCCGGCTGTTCGACTGATCGACGCGCACCCGGGGTTTCGGTGCGGGTGATCGCGCTCCTCTTCGCGCTTCAAGTCGACTGTGAGCAGCCGGCATGACGACGATCGTCGCCGACCACTGGCAGGGACGCCTCTGGCTCCGCGAACTGGCACGCGACCCCGCAGACGGTCGAGTACGCGTTCGGCCTCTTCGATCATCACGCTCAGGCAGTACCTCTCGACGCCAGCGCGCGACGAGCTGCCTTCTGGGCGCATCGCCGCTGAGATCACCCGATGGGTTGGCGACACACCCTAGCCATGACGAGGTCTGCGTCTGTCCTCGACCGGAGGACGGCTGAGCGAGCTCCGCATCGTCACGCTCGAGGAGTTGCCGCAGTTGACGAGCCTGGCTCCGCAGCACAATCCCGAGAAGACGGCGAGGGCCGTGGTGGCCGAGGCGAGCGATGTGATGCTGTACGGCGGCGGCGGCGCAGGCAAGACCACCCCTGCAGCGTCGACCTCTCCCGTCACCCTCGCCGCCGGCGACGACTGGCCTTCGGCCTTTGCCGTTCCCGACCGGGCTCCGCGTCCTGATTGTCGAGAACGAAGGCCCACGGCCACCGTTCCACCGCTCAGGGCGGAAGATCGACGCCTGGGCAGGCCTGCCCCCTCGGAGGGGCGCGTTCACGTCTGGGAGGAGCCCTGGGCGTCTTCACGTTCGCCGACGAGGCATGGCGCGAGGTTCGCGGAGCGGATCCGCGAGCTCCCGATCGACGTCGTCGTCGTCGGCCCGCTCACCGCCTCGGGGATGCTTGAGAACGGCACGCAGGACTGCAAGCCGAGACCAGGCGACTTCCACAGCGGATCCAGGACGTCCGCAGCACTCGCTCCGACGGTCGCGTCGCCTTCTCCTCATCCACCACGAGAACAAGTGCGGGGCCGTCTCCAGTGTGGGGAAGGCGTCGGCGACACCTGCTCCACGTGACAGCGATGGGCCACGGCAAGATTCCGCCTGTTCGTGCAGAAAGCTCCGCTGGGCGAGCACCTGCGCACCTGGAAGACGCTCAACCTAACCTGGGCCGAAGGCGACAGCTTCACCGTCGAGGACAAGCCCGGAATCCTGGACGACGACACGATCGCCGAGAACATCCTCGCCGCGATCGCCGAGACACCAGGGATCGCGTGGACGAAAGTCGAGAAGGCTACACTCGGCGTCGGAGCAGCGCCGCGCCATCCGAGACGGACTCTTCGCAGCCGACTGATCATCAACGTCGTCCAGATCGACGGAATCGAGACCGCGCTGTCGAGCTGTCCTGAGCGCCGTCCAGCCCACATCTCTTCCCAGCCGATGACCCAGCTGTCAAGCATCATGTCCGCAGCCGGGACGCAGCGCCCCGTCCGTAGCAAATACGCGTAAAATGTTCGCGTCCCGCGCCTCGCTGTATAGGGACAGTGGACGGTGACGCAGCGCAGATGCTCCCCTCGAGCCGACCAACGGTCGCATCGAAGACGACTGGCAATGACGAGCTTGCAGCGACACAAGCTGACTTCGATCTCGAACGCGCCGGAGGCCGACCTGTGACGCCAGGTGGCGGGGAGTCCTTCCAAGACGCATGGCCCCGCCCCGCCACACCGGGGGACAGGGGTCATCGAAGATCGAGACGCGAAAAAACTCACCACGCCCTCGGTTCGCGAGAGAAAGTTGCTGGCGCAAGTGTCGTCTGAAAAGAAAACGGGTGATGCTCGCTGATGGTTGTACCGCTGGAGGCTGGTCAAATTTGCCCGGGCTGCGGCGAGTTGAAGCGGGTTTCGGAGTTCACGCAGAACCGGTCGACGGTGGACGGGTTCGGGCCTGGTGGTGTCGGTCGTGTCTCCGTGAGGCGAGACGGTTTAAGCGCAGAGGGTGAACGCGTGCGGCCTGTCGTCGGTCCGCGGCGGGTCAAGTGTTCGAGTGCCCCAAGGTTTTTAGTGCGGTCGGTCGAATCAGGTGGTCTGCTCTCGCCGCTGCAAGGGCAGGCGTTACCGGCGGTTGCATCCGGAGGCCGAGAGGGCTTCGCAGGCGCGGGAAGTACGCGCGCCGGCGGGCTCGCGCGAGGAGCGGCGAGGCGTGAGGCTGGGGTCGACGAAGAGCTCGGGCCCGGATCGGCGGGTTGTTTCGTCCGGCCATACGTCCGTCACGCGGGCGCGGTCGCCATGTCACTGTCGACCTCGATGTACGTCGCCGACGGCCGGGAGTTCCCCGTCCTCGGTTCTGCGTACTGGCCGGTGCCGGTGGTCTTTCCGTCCTGGCTGAACGAGTTGCACGTCGAAGGTCTTCACGGCGGGAAGCATAGGGCGGGAGCGGCGTGACCGATCGGCTGCTCGAGGCGAAGGAGGCTACGCCGAGCTGCTCTCGGTGCCGGTCGGCTGGGTTTCGCGAGCACACCCGCTCGGGCGCGATCCCGCACGTGCCGCTCGATTCGGCAGGTAATGTCCGCTACGACCGCGCCGAGGTGCTCTGCGTGGGTGGAGGCGCTGAAGGCGGGAGCAGGCGGGCCGGCGTTCGCCGTCGACACCGACCGATTGGGCGGGTGCCCGGACGATGGCCCGGCGGGCGAGGGAGAGGTCGCCCTGACGGGCACAGCGGCGCACCCGCCCGCGCCCACTAAAGCGCGGACCCGTGACCTCGCGTCGCTGCTTCCTGGTGGCCCTGCAAAGGCTCCGTCAAGAGCGCGGTTTCGAGCGAGGCAACACTGGAATAAAACCGTGGCTGGCGGGACTGCCTCGCGGGAGGCTGAGTTGTCCGGCCGAGCCGTCGATCAGCCGGCTGCGGCTCCGCTCATGGCGGCCGACCGGCATCGTGAGGCGCCCGCGCGGTCACTCGTGCGCCGGTACCTGCGTCCGCCCGCCCCTTCCTTTCGTCCGCGGGTGGTCACTATGAGTCGCGCCCGTGCTCGGTTGCGCCGAGCGTCGCTTCCAGGCTTGTACCTTTGCGCCGGCCCCCCGGCCGGAGGCGCAATCTCCGCGTCGGGGGCTGTTGGCGTAAAGGGGCAGTGGATGTCAGAGGCGCAGCCGTCATCCCCTACGACGGTAAAGCGCGGCCAAAGTGTCTGGCGGATCAAGTACGTCGACGCGACCGGGAAGCAGGTGATGGAGACGATCGGCGCCGAGCGGAACGGCGTGACGCGGAAGAAGCCGAGGCCGAGCTCCGCGAACGCCAGGTGAAGGTCGAGCGGATAAGCTGGCGCAAGCCGGCCCCGCCTGCCTCGGCGGCTACGCCCGGACGTGGTTCGAGGAGGGCCAGAAGCGGCGACAGGTGTGGAAGCCGAGAACCGTCACCGCCTACCGACGCGCTCGTCCGGCTCGGCGTCGGCTTCAACGGCACCGACGACGGCCTCGCCGGGGACCCGCCTCTGGCAGCATCCATCCGGCCGCGCGACGCCGAGTACGTCCGCCTGGCGCTCGCCGACTTCAGCGCCAAGACCGTCCAGCTCAATCTGGGCGTCCTCCATGACGTGCGCTGAAGACCGCCCGGCCGCGAGGAGCTGATCGATTCGAACGCGGCTGAGGGTGTCGAATGGCCGAAGGTCGAGCGGAAACGGTGGCGGATCCTCGAACCGGCTGAGGTGCAGCGGGTCGCCCAGGCGTTCACTTCGACGAGCGGGCACGGCCTTCGGGCCTTCCTGACTCCCTGATCCTGACCGGCGTCCGCCGCTTCGAGCTCCAGGCGCTTCGCTGGCGCGACGTCGACCTGATCGCGAACGTCCTGCGCGTCCGCGAGTCGAAGTCGGAGGAGGGCGAGCGGTCGATCGCCATCTCCTGACCTCGCCGAGGCGCTACCTTTGGCAGCACCGCCGCGCATCATACTCAGGGCGACGACGAGCTCGTGGTTCTGCCATCCCAAGAGCGGCCGTGCAAGCTCGACCAGACTGTACGCCGAAAGCGAGTTCCGGGCCGCGCTGAAGGCGGCCGGGATCACCGACTACGTCCGGCCGTTCCACGACGCCCGCCACGCCTCGCTGACGAACTGGCGCCGCGGCCGGCGAACGGCCGCTCGAGCTGATGGCCCGCGCCGGTCATCGCAGCATGGCCACCACGAACCAGTACGTGCACCTGGCCGGCGTCACGTTCGGATGCGGCGCTCGCCCTCGAAGACAGGCCGCTGCTCGGGGTAGAACTTTCTACCCATCTGAGAGCATCCCAGACGATGTGAGCGAACCTGAACCCGCTGAACAAGGGAAAATGACCCCACCGACGTAGCGCCTCATAAGCTGCATCTGTGAAGGGCGCGATCGCAGCCGGGCACCCGCTGACCGCCGAGGCCGGCGCCGCGCGTGCTCGCCGAGGGCGGCAACGCCGTCGATGCCTGCGTCGCCGCCGCATTCGCCTCCTGGGTGGTCGAGAGCCCGCTGACCGGGCCCGGGCGGCGGCGGCTTCATGCTCGTCCACCGCGCGCGCGACCGGAGCGACCGGCTGCTCGACTTCTTCGTCGCCGTCCCCGGCCTCGGCGCGCGCCGGCCGCGGCCGGCCGAGATGGAGTGCGATCGACGTCGACTTCGACGGCGACGACGACGCCAGGTCTTCCAGGATCGGCGCGGCCTCCTGCGCCGTTCCGGGCGCGGCGGCCGGCCTCGAGGCGGCGCACCGCGCGTACGGCTCGCTGCCCGTGGTCGCGCCTGTTCGAGCCGGCGGTCGAGCTCGCGCGCGGCGGCGTCGAGCTGACGCGCGCCGCAGGCGTACCTGCACGCGATCCTCGACCTGATCCTCCGCCATACGCCGCGAGGGCCGCCGCGATCTACGGCCGCCGTTCGCGGCTCGTGCGCCGGCGACCGGCTGCGTGCTCTCCGACCTCGGCGGACACGCTCGAGGCGCATCGCGCACGAGGGCGCGGCGCGATCTACCGCGGCGCGCTCGGGCGGGCGATCGTCGCGCCATCTGCGCGAGCAGGCGGGGCGGTCACGGCCGCCGACCTGGCCGCCTACCGGGTCGTCCGGCGGCGGCCGGTGCGGTGCCGCTTCCGCGGCCACGAGTTCGCTCTCGAACCCGCCGCCGTCGTCGGGCGGCGTCCTGATCGCGCTACGGGCTCGCGGCTGCTCGACGCGCTCGGCCCGAGGCGACGGCGCGGAAGCGCGGAGCGCGATCGCTCGGCTCGGCCGAGGTGATGCGCGAGCAGACGCCGCGCGCGCGGCGGGCAGCTTCGCGCGCGACCTCTACCGCGGCGGTCTGCGCGCGCCGGCTCGGCTCGGCCGAGAACGTCACGCGCTGCGCTCGCGCGGATGCGGGCAGGCCTCGCAGGTGCCGCGGAGACTGCGCGACCGCGGGCACGACGCACATCTCGGTCGTCGACGCGCACGGGAACGCAGCCTCGCTGTCCGCCTCGACCGGCTCCGGCTCGGGCGTGATCGTGCCCGGGACGGGGATCCACCTGAACAACATGCTCGGCGAGTACGACCTGCAATCCGGCCGGCGGCGGCGCCAGCGCCGGGGCGCGGCTGACGAGCATGATGGCGCCGTCGATCGTCCTGCGCCGCGGGCAGCCCGCGGCTCGTCGTCGGCAGCGCGGGCTCGGTCGCGGCTGCGCGGCGCGATCATGCAGGCGGTCGTCAACGTCGTCGATCACGGGCTGCGGCGTCGAGCGAGGCGATCGACGGCGCCGCGTGTCCACCTCGACGAGCCGCACCTCCACTGCGAGGGCGGCGCGCGACCCGGCTGTGCTCGACCGGCTGGAGACGCGCGGCTACGACGTCGTCCGCTGGCGCCGGCGCAACCTCTACTTCGGCGGCGTCGCCGCGGTCGAGGTCGGCGCGGCGGGACCGCTCGCCGCGGCGGGCGACCCGCGCGCGCGGCGGCGCACGGATCGTGGTCGGGTGACCGCCGCGCTGGTGCGACCTGCCCGGCCGGGCGACGCGCGCCGCGCTCGTCGCGCTCGCCGAGGCGGTCGGGTCGGAGCCCGAGGGCTGGCTGATCTCGGACAGCCGCTGGCGCTCGGTCGGGCGACGAGCGGCGCTACCTGCGGGCGGTTCGCAACCACCCCGACGCCGCCGTCGTTCGTCGCCGAGCGACGACGGCGGTGATCGTCGGCCGCCTCTCGATCGCGCGCGACCCGCACCCGGCGAGCCGCCACGTCGCCGACCTCGGGCTGATGGTCGCGGCTGACCGCACGGCGCCAGGGTATCGGCCGGCCCTGCTCGACGCAGGCGGTCGACTGGGCGCGCCGGCCGGCGTGCGCAAGCTCGAGCTCCACGTCTTCCCGCACAACGAGCCGGCGATCCTGCTCTACGAGCGCTTCGGCTTCGTCCGCGAGGGCTACCGCAAGGCGCACTACCGCCGCGGGCGCTGACTACGTCGACGCGATCCTGATGGCGTACGAGGTCCAGTCGCTCGAGTCGGTGCGCCTGCCGGTCATGCCCCAGTCGCGTGACCTTGCCGTTCCCGGATGCCGCGCTCGCGACTTCGCGCTTCGCGCGTCGAGCGCCACGGCCGCCTGGCGTCGAGCAGCTCGACGCAGGCGGTCGAAGCCGGTCGCGCTCGGAGCGGAGCTCGAGCAGCTCCTGCTTGAGCTCGTGCCCGAAGTCGACCCGGGCGGCGAGCTGGAACGAGAGAGGAGTCGACCGACGCGCGGTCGGGCTCTCGATCTCGCTCGGCCTCGCGCGATCGCGACCAGGCCGTCGGAACGACCTCGATCGCGCGCGCGCGACGTCCTCGTCGCTCGGCTCCTCGCCGGCGTCGTCCTCGAGCCGTCTCCACCTCGGCGGTCCGGAACGACCGGCCCTCGGTCAGCCGTCACGACCCGGAAACGGCTCGCGGCCCCTCGACGAGGACGTTCATCCGCCCGTCGTCGAACGTGTGCGATCACCTCGATCACGCGCGGTGCGCGTCCCGATCTCGCCGGAGCCCGTCGTCGTCCTCGAGGATCAGGCCGAACTCGCTGCCCGTCGGCCGAGGCGCTCGCCGATCAGCTCCTTGTACCGATCCTCGAAGATGTGGAGCGGCACACGCTCGCTCGGCAGCAGGACGAGCTCGAGCGGGAAGAGGCCGATCTCGGGCACGCGCCGAAGACTAAGCCGGCTACAGTCTCTGCGCGTGGCCTCGCGTCCGTCGCCGAGATCGCCGACAGCTTCTTCCGGCCGTGCCGTGCAGGAGCCTCGTCCCGTACGAGCCGGGCAAGCCGGTCGAGGAGGTGCAGCGCGAGCTCGGGCTCGAGCGATGCGTCAAGCTCGCGTCGAACGAGGGCCCGTTCGGCGCCGTTCCCGGCTGCGCTCGAGGCGCTCGCGCGCTGCGTCGCCGAGCTGCAACCGCTATCCCGGACGGCGGCGCCTGGCGGCTGCGCGCGGCGCTCGCCGAGCGCGCTACGGGGTCGCGCTACGAGGAGGTCGCGGTCGGCGCCGGCGCCGACGGGCTGATCGACTGCCTCTCGCAGGCGACGCTCGACCCGGGCGACGAGATCGTCTGCGGCTGGCCCTCGTTCCCGAGCTACGTGATCGACGCGGCCAAGCAGGGCGCGACGCCGGTGCAGGTGCCCGCTGCGGGACGACCGCTACGACCTCGACGCGATGCTCGCGGCGATCACGCCGCGGACGAACGCTCGTCTACGTCTGCCACCCGAACAACCCGACCGGGACGATGAACACGCGCGCGCGAGCTCGACGCGTTCCTCGATCGCGTCCCGGACCACGTGCTGGTCGTGATCGACCAGGCGTACCGCGAGTACGTCGACGACCCCGACTACCCGGACGCGATCGAGGAGTACTATCAAGGCCGGCCGCCCGGTCGCGGTGCTGCGGACGTTCTCGAAGATCTACGGCCTCGCCGGGCTGCGCGTCGGCTACATGGTCGCCGCCCGGCCGTGGTCACGGCCGCGAACAAGGTCAAGCGCGCGTTCGACGTCTCGATCGCGTGCGCAGGCGGCGCGCGCTCGCCAGCCTCGACGAGCTGCCGAGGAGATCGCGCGGCGCCGGCGCGCTGAACGCCGAGGCGACGCGCCGAGCTCGGCGCGATCCTCGGCGCGGCCGGACCTCGCCGCCCGCCGGGCCGGCGGTCGCGAACTTCCTCTACGCCGACACCGGCGCCGACTCGCAGGCCCGCTGTTCAGAGGCGCTGCTGCCGAAGGGGCGTGATCGTCCGCCCGCTGCACGGCTTCGGCGCGCCGACGGCGATTCGCGTCACCTGCGGCACGCCGGACGAGAACGCGTTCTTCGCCGACGCGCTCGCCCGCGCGCGAGCCGGCGTCCCGGCGCGCTAACGTCGCAGCCGTGCGTGCCGCCGTTCCTCGCGCCGCCAGCGGGACGTGCTGCGCGCTCGTCGCCGAGCTTCAGGCTCCTCTTCGGCTCGCTACGCTGGTCTCGGGCCTCGGCACGTTGGATCGCCGTCATCGCGCTCACGCGTCGACGTCTACGAACCGCACCCGCTCGGCGGTCTGGGTCAGCGCGCTGCTGATCGCCGACTTCCTGCCTGGCGGTCGCGATCGGCCTCCTGCTCGGTCCGCTGCGTCGACCGGCTCTCCGCGGAAGCGGCTGCTCGATCGGCGCCGACGTCGTGCGCGTGTGTGCGTGTTCGTCCTGCTCGCGTTCACCGGTCCAGCCGGGCAGATCGTCGCGCTCGCGCTGCGTCGCGGGGATCGCCGACCGGCTTCGCCCGGCCGGCCGCCTACGCCGGGCTGCCGAACCTGGTCTCCGGCGGACGATCTGCCGCAGCGCGAACGCGCTGCTGCGCGCTCGCCGAGCAGCTGACGATCACGCGCCGGGACGTTGATCGGCGGGATCGTCGTCGCCGCCGGTCGACCGGATCTCGGCCTACATCGCTCAACGCCGTCAGCTTCGCCGTCTCGGCGCTGCTCGCTGCTCCGGATCCCGCGGGCGCTGCTCCAGCGGGGCGAAGGCCGAGAGCCGCGGACACTGGCACGACGTCGGCAGAGGGCTTCCGGCTCGTCCTGCACTCCCGGCCGCTGCCTGACCGTGCTCGTCTCGTGGAACCTGGCGATGCTGACGATCGCCTTCGTCGAACGTCTCGGAGGTCGTGCTGGCGAAGGTGTCGTTCGACGCCGGCGACTTCGGGTTCGGCCTGCTCTGGGCGGCGAACGGCTTCGGCGCGGTGATCGGGGCACTCGTTCGCCTCGCACGTGGCTCGAGCGCCGCGGGATGACGGTCGCTCTACGCGCTCGCGATCGGGCTGATGGGGGTCGCCGACATCGCGCGCGGCCGTGCTCGCCGAACGTCTGGGTCGCGGTCTGGTGTCGTCGTCGCTCAGCGGCATCGGCAACGCGACCGCGCTCGTCTGCAACACGCTGCTCGTCCAGCGCGGCGCACCCGACCGATGCGTCCGGGCCGCGCCTTCACGCTGATCATGGGTACGAACTTCGCGGTGTCTCGGCTCGGGATGGCGATGGCCGGGCCGCTCGTCGACGCGGTCGGGCGCGCGCTGGGTGCTGGGGCATCGCCGGTGGGCTCGGCCTCGTCGCGCGCTGTCGACCGGCTACGCGATGCTCCGGCGCGAGCCGGCAGCGGCCGTGCCGGCCGGCGCCGACGTGCTGCCGCGATGAGCCCCAAACGCACGCGAGTGGACGCGGGAGAACCTGGCCGTCCGCAGTGCGTGCGTGCGGCGACCGGCGCGCTCGCGCGCGCGATCACGCTGGTCGAGAACGCCGACCCGCTCGCCTACGACCTCGTCCGCGACCTCTACCCGGAGACCGGCACGCGCCTACGCGGTCGGGCGTCACCGGCCCGCCCGGCGTCGGCAAGTCGAGCCTGATCGGCGCGCTGCTCGCGCCACGTCCGCGAGCACGGAGCGGACGGTCGGCGTCGTCTCGGTCGACCCGTCGAGCCCGTTCTCGCAGGGCGCGCTCCTCGGCGACCGGATCCGGCTCGCCGACCACTTCCTCGATCCCGGCGTCTTCATCCGCTCGATGGGCACGCGCGGCCACCTCGGCGGGCTCGCCGAGGCGACGCTGCAGGCGCTGCTGCATCCTCGACGCCGCCGGCAAGGACGTCGTCTTCCTCGAGACGGTCGGCACCGGGCCAGAGCGAGGTCGAGGTGATCGGCGATCGCCGACACGGTCGTGCTCGTGCTGATGCCGGGCTCGGGCGACTCGATCCAGGCGCTGAAGGCCGGGATCATGGAGATCCCCGACGTGATCGCGATCAACAAGATGGACCACCCGGCCGCGAAGACGATGCTGAACGAGGTGCGGTCGGTGCTCTCGCTCGACCGCGACCGCGCCTGGAAGGCCGCCGATCGTGCTGACCGAGGCCGCGCGCGGCGGAGAACGTCGCCGGAGCTGTGGGAGAAGGTCGAGGAGCACCGCGCGTTCCTCGAGCGCGAGCGGCCGGCTCGACGAGCGGCGCCGGCGGAACCTGGCGGGCGAGGTCTCTCGCGGTCGCGTCCGCGCGGACGGGCGCGCATCTGCGAGCGCGCGGTCGCGGACGACCCCGAGCTGCGGCGCGCTGCTCGACGACGTGCAGCGCCGCGAGCTCGACCCGCTGACGGCGGTCGCGCGAGATCATGTCGAGAAGGTGTTCGGAGCTCGACGGACGACGCCCGACAGCTCGCTGACATCGAGCGCGCGCGCGAGCGGCCTCGCCGGCGATCGCGCGCGTCACGCCTGTCTACCGCTCGGAGACGCTCTCGCGCCTCGCCGGCCGCGACGTGCATCTCAAGGCCGAGAACCTCCAGCGCACGGGCTCGTTCAAGATCCGCGGGGCGGTCAACAAGATCGCGACGCTCGGCGACGCCGAGCGCGCGCGCCGGCGTCGTCGCGGCGAGCGCCGGCAACCACGGCGCAGGCGGTCGCCTGGGCGGCGCGCGAGGCGGGCGTCGCGCGCGACGATCTTCGTCCCGCAGGACGCGCCGATGGCGAAGGTCGAGGCGACGCAGGGCTACGGCGCGCAGGTCGAGATGGTGCGGCGAGAGCTTCGAGGAGGCGCTCGCCGCTGCGCTCGAGCACGTGCGAGGAGACGGGCGCGACGTTCGTCCACCCGTTACGAGGACGAGCGTCGTCGTCGCCGGACAGGGCACGATCGGCCTCGAGCTCGCCGAGCAGCTGGCCGCCGGAGACGCGTGCTCGTGCCCGATCGGCGGCGGCGGGCTGGCCGCCGGGATCGCGGCGTCGCTCCTCGCGGTGCAGCTGCTCGGGACGAAGGTGGTCGGCATCGGCGTGCAGGCGGCGCCGGACGGCATTCGCGCTCGCGGACGGGATCGCGGTCAAGAAGCCGGGAGAGCTGACCAGGCCGTTGCTGCGACGAGCTGCTGGACGACGTGGTCGAGGTCTCGGCCGACGAGATCGCGCCAGGCGATCGTAGCTCCTGCTCGAGCGCACGAAGCTCGTCGTCGAGGGCGCCGGCGCGCGTCGGATCGCGGCGCTGCTGGCCGGGAAGGTCCCGGGCGGACGGCCGGTGGCGGTCGTGCTCTCCGGCGGCAACATCGACGCCAGCACGCTGATCGACGGTCATGCGGTACGGGCGTCGACCACGGCCGGCCGGCATCTCGTCGTGCGCACATCGGTGCCCGACCGGCCCGGCGCAGTTGCTCAAGCTCCTCGCAACTTGTCGCCGAGGAGCGCGTCAACGTCCTCTCAGTGGAGCATCGCCGCGGAGGGGTGGACATTCCCGGTCGGCGCGACGGGCATCGACCTGACGCTGCTCGCGCGCGCTGACGAGGAGCACTCGAGGCGCTCTCTGACTGAGATGCGCGGATGGGGGCTACGAGGTCGAGCGGCTGCGGTAGCGCGCTCGCGGCGACGGCGCTCGCCGCCGCGGCGGCGGCTGGTGGCGGAGCACACGAGTCGGAACATCACGCGGCCGCGGCGCCGAGCTTCGAGCCCATTCGCATACGACGCTCCGCGACCGCTCGCCTTCGCAAGACGGCCGCGTGAACAGCCCTACCCGATCGCGGTCGACGACGTCTCGTACGCGGCGCCCGGCGGCCGGGTGCCGGCCTACCTCGCCGGCTGCCGAACACAAGGCGACGCAAGCGTCGCCCGGCCGTGATCTACCTGCACGCTCGGGTGAGGGGCGGGAGCGGTTCCTTCTTCCCGCCGCGCGGTCCTGGGCGGCGCGGGAAGCGTGCGGTCGGCATGACCGCCGACTCTGCCCGGTCCAGCTAGCGCGAGGCGCCCCCGTCGCCGGACTCGAACCCCGCGCGAGTCGTTGGCGCGCGACAGCGGCGGATCTTCGCGCGGGGACGTGATCGCGGTGCGCCGGGCGCGTCGACCTGCTGCGAAGCCTCCCGCAGGTCGACCCGAAGCGCATCGGTCTCGTCGGCTGGAGCCCGGCGCCGCGCGTCGCCGCGGTGACCGCCGGCGCCGACGTACTGCGGCTCCGGCGCAGTGGTGCTGATGTCGGGCGGCTCGCTGTCCGGTCTCCTCGCCTACGTCGCCCAGGCGCCCGCCGCGTCCGGCCTCAGGTTCGGCGGTCGCTGACAGATCGACCCGCTGCGGCTGGCCGCGCGTGCGCATCCGGGCTCGGTCGATGTCCGACGGCTGCAGGGACCAGATCGCGATGGCGGCGCTCGTCGTCTCCTGCAAGGCGCTGCTCCGCCCGGATCGGTGGTGCGCGTGGTATCCGGCCGGCCACGAGCTCAACGCGCAGGTCTGACGCGTCGACCAGCTCGCGTTCCTCGCGAAGAAGCTGCCCGATCGACGGCACCGCAGATGAAGGGAGCCAGAACCGGCCCGTAATAGACTCTGCCGCGTGCTCTCAGGCCCGCCGCGGAGAGAAGATCGTCACCGTCCTCTTCGCCGACCTCGTCGGCTTCACGTCGCGCGCCGAGCAGCTCGATCCCGAGGACGTCGCCGCGCGAGCTCGCGCCCGCTACCACGCGCCGTCTGCGGCCGAGCTCGAGCGCTACGGCGGCACGGTCGAGAAGTTCATCGGCGACGCCGTGATGGCGCTCTTCGGGGCGCCGGTCGCGCACGAGGACGATCCCGAGCGGCGCGGTTCGAGCGCGCGCTCGCGATCCGCGAGCTGGGCGATCGAGGCGAGGGACGTCGAGGTGCGGATCGGAGTCAACACCGGCGAGGCGCTGGTCACGCGTCGACGCCCGGCCGGAGGCCGGCGAGGTCGATGGCGGCCGGCGACGTCGTCAACACGGCCGCGCGGCTCCAGAGCGGCCGCGCCGGTGAACGGCATCCTCGTCGGCGAGCAGACCTACCGCGCGACCGAGCGCGCGATCGACTACCGCGAGCACGCAGCCGGTCGAGGCGAAGGGCAAGGCGCAGGCCGGTGCCGGCCTGGGAGGCGCGTCGAGGCCGCGCTCGCGGTTCGCGCGTCGAGCGCGTCCACGGCGCGCACGCTGCGTCGGGCGGCAGCGCGAGGTCGACCTGCTCGACGGACGCGCTCGCCCGCGTGCTCGCGAGAGCGGTCGCCCCAGCTCGTCACGATCGTCGGCGTCCCGGGCATCGGCAAGAGCCGGCTCGTGCTGGAGCTGCTACGACGCGATCGAGCGCCGACCGGAGCTGATCTCGTGGCGGCACGGCCGCTGCCTGCCGTACGGCGAGGGCATCACGTTCTGGGCGCTCGGCGAGATGGTCAAGGCCCAGGCTCGGCATCCTCGAGGCGGACGACTCGGCGGCCGAGGCCGGAACGCAAGCTGGCCGACGCGGTCGACGACTCCGTGGCGTGAAGTCGCACCTGCGGCCGCTCGTCGGGCTCGCCGGCGCGCCGAGCGGCGGCGGCGACACTGCGCGACGAGGCGTTCGCCGCCTGGCGGCGCTTCTTCGAGGAGCTCGCCGAGGAGCGGCCGCTCGTGCTCGTCTTCGAGGACCTGCACTGGGCCGACGACAACCTGCTCGAGCTTCGTCGACCACCTGGTCGACTGGGCGACCGGCGTGCCGCTGCTCGTCGTCTGCACCGCCACGGCCGGAGCTGCTCGACCCGGCGGCCCGACTGGGGCGGAGGCAAGCCCAACGCGCTGACCGATCTCGCTCTCCGCGCTCCGACGAGGACACCGCGCGCCTCGTCGGCGAGCTGCTCGGCGCCGTTCTTCCGGCGGAGACTCAGGTCGAGCTGCTCGCCCGCGCCGGCGGCAACCCGCTCTACGCCGAGGAGTTCGCGCGCATGCTGCCGCGATCGCGGGCAGGTCGGCGAGCTGCCTCGGAGACCGTCCAGGGGCTGATCGCCGCTCGGCTCGACCTGCTCGAGCCGGAGCAGAAGGCGCTGCTCCAGGACGCCGCCGTGATCGGCGAGGCGCTTCTGGGCGGTCGCGCTCGCCATCGCTGGCCGACCGGCCCGATCGCTCGAGGACGGGCTGCATGCGCTCGAGCGAAAGGAGTTCGTCCGCCGCGAGCGCGCGCAGCGCCGTCGCCGGGCGACCGCGAGTACGCCTTCCGGCATCTGCTCGTCCGGGACGTCGCCTACGGCCAGATCCCCAGCGGCGACCGCGCCGAGAAGCACCTCCTCGCCGCCGCGCTGGATCGAGCAGCTCGGCCGGCGCGAGGACCACGCCGGAGATGCTCGCGCACCACTATCTCGCAGGCGCTCGAGTTGACGACCGCCGCCGGCGGGAAGCACCGATGCCTTCGCCGACTGCCGCCCGGGCGGCGCTGACCGATGCCGGCGACCGCGCGGTCAGCGCTGAACGCCTATCAGGCTGCCGCTCGCGCTTCTTCCGGGCTGCGCTCGATCTGCTCCCGGAGGCGGCATCACGGCCCGCGGACGGCCTCCTGCTACCTGCTCGGCCGGGCGCTTGCCGCGCTCGGCAGAGACCGACTTCGACATGCTCCGGGCGGGCGCGGGACGGAGCTGCTGAGCGCAGCGGGATCGACGAGGGGGCGCCAGATGCGCGAGACCACAGCTGTGCGTAGCAGTACTGGCTGCTCGGCGAGCCACGACGCTGCGATCGCGCATGCGAGCACCCCGCTCCGAGGTGCCGGCTCGTCGAGCCGCTTCCGCCGTCTCCGGTCGAAGGCACTGGATGATCGCGGCCGGCTCGACGGTTGCTGATGCTCGGCGTCGGAACGACGCGAGAGGCGATCCGGCAGTGCGGCGAGGAGGCGCTGGCGATGGCAGAGCAGCTCGGCGCTCGACGAGATCCGGCGCCGCGGCCGCTCGTCAACATCGGACTCGCCTCGCGACCGGCGCTCGGGAAGATCGACTGCGGCTTGACGTCGATCGCGCGACGGCGTCGAGCTCGCGCGGGCGGCCGGAGTGCCGCGTTCGACATGTGCCGCGGAATGGGCAATCTCGCCGCCAGACATTGGGCGCGAGGACACGCGGTCGGTCTGAGGCGAATGTCCTGCGCTCTGGCATGACGCCGAGCGCGGAGGCCGCAGCACTACGGTCAGACGGGCTTCGCGCGTTGGTTCCGACGGCGTCACTCGTTGCCACCGAGTACGAGCTCGGCGACTGGGACGCGGCCGACCTGCGACGCGCGGACGCGTTCATCGCCGAGGTCGAGTGCCGGCTCGCCGCACTACCTCGGCGTCGGCGAGCCTGCTACCATCGTGCGCGGGCGTTGGTCACGGCATCGCCCGGGGCGACGGCCGAGGGCGCGATCGCTCGACTGCCGATCTCGCACTCGAGCTGGCTCGGCGGGCCAACGGACCCGCAAGCCGCTGTATCCCGGCGCTGTGCCGGGCAGCGCACGTCTTCATCGAGCTCGGCGAGCGACGAGCAGCGCCGCTGTCGCGCCGGCCGAGGAGTTCCTCGCGGGATCGCGACTCGCCGGAGGAATCGGCTGTTCGCCGATCGCCTACCTCCACATGCTGCTCCTGGACGCTGACACGCAGGTCGGGTCGCGGCCGAGGAGCTGCGCTGTCCGCGCTCGAGCCGACTACGCTCGAATGCCCTGGGCGCAGGATCGGGATCGCGTTTGCGTCAGCGGCGACCCGGTGCAGGTCGCCGAGCTGATCAGCGCGCGAGATCGGCGCGCGTCGCCTCCGAGGCGTACTGCCGTCTCGCGCGCGGCCCGCGGCGGGGATCTCGCGCCAGCTCGAGCGGGCTCTCGCGTTCTACCGCTCGGTGCGGCGCGACCGAGGTACCTGGGCGAGGGCGAGTCGCTGCTCGCCGCGTCGGCGTCGCTAGCTTCCGCAGCGGCGGAACTCGACCGTGTGCCCGCCGGCGCGTTGCCAGTCGGCGATCGCCGCCGTGGATCACCGGTCGCGCGTCGACGCCCGCGGCGCGACAAGTACGCTCGCGGCGATCGCCGCACGTGAGCCGCTCTCGCAGATCGTCACGACCGGCTTGCGCGTCGGCGACCGGCGCGCCGTAGGCGCGGAGGAGGCGGTACGGGATGTGCTTGCTGCCGGGGATGAAGCCCGAGTCGCGCTTCGTCCAGTTCGCGCACGTCGATCACGTCCACCTCGCCGCCTCGCAGCAGCGCGCCGAGCTCGCCGATCTCGACCGGCCCGAGCGGCTCGAGCTCCTGCGGCCCGTCGAGGTAGCCCTCGAGCTCGAGCAGTGCCCGACCGCGCGCAGGCGCCGAGCGGCCAGGTCGGCCTCGGCCGGTGACGACGCGTGCAGGACGACCGCGCTCGTCGCGGCCTGAGCACGAAGCCCGACCTCGTCCCGAAGCCCTTGACCGCAGACCGGCACGTTCAAGCGCGCCGTGGACGTGGCCGGCGGCGAAGGCGTCGGCGGTGCGGACGTCGAGAACGGTCGCGTCGTCCGGCGACTGCGACCGGCGCCGGCGCCGGGGAGTCGCGCGAGGAACGGGCCCGCGGTTCAGCTCGACGATCCGTTCCATGTTCGGCGGCCGCGGCGTCGACCGCCGCCGACGTCTCAGTCGATGAACTCGGTCACCGTCGCGATCGCGAGCAGCGGGTTTCCGCGCCGCTCGGCGCCGATCGTCGTGGACGGGTCGGAGCTCATCCCGGTGCCGCACAGCGAGCCGGCGACGTGCCCGGGGAAGACGGCTGACGTCGTCGGCGAGTTCGAGCAGGCGGTGCAGGCTGCGGAACATGCCCTCGGCGCCCCCTCGCGCGCCTCGACCGCGAGGTCGGGCCGGGCGACGGCGCCGACGAAGAGCGAGTCGCCCGTGAAGCAGGCGTGCCGTCCGACGAGGAAGCAGCAGTGCTCGGGCGCGGTGACCGGGCGTGTGGATGCAGCGGAGGCGACCGCGCCGACGCGCGATCTCGTCGCCGTCCGCGGCACGGGTCGTGCGGGAACTCGGCGCTCGGCGTCGCGATGGATCGAGCACCGGGATCGCCGTGCTCGAGCGCGAGCCGGCCGTGGCCCGGAGACGTGGTCGGCGTGCGTGTGCGTCTCGAGCACGCGCGACGATGCGCACGCCGCGCTTGCTCGGCCGCCGTCGAGGTACGGCTCGATCGCGTACGGCGGGGTCGATCGAGCGACCGCCTCGCCCGCGTCCGGCGTCGCCGACGAGGTAGGAGGCGCAGCCGAGCGTCCTCGTCGACGAACTGCCGGAACAGCATCCCGCGCCTGACGCTAGCAGCGGGTCCTCGCTGTCTTTCCGATAGTGACCTGCAGGTCCGCAAAGATGGGCCGATCGGCCCATTGTTTCGGAGTCGAGCCTCACGGCCAAGATGCAGCGTGGGAGAGAGAGCTGGTGCGCCACTCAGGGTCTCGGAGGGCGGCGGCAGCTGCGGCGGTCGCCGTCCTCGAGGCGCGCCGTCTGCAGGCTGCAGGCAGGCACCTCGGTGCCTGTCCTCCACTGCCGAGGCTATGACGCCGGCAGGCCGAGGTGCCGGGCGATCACCATGCGCTGCACCTCGTTCGTGCCCTCGCCGATCTCGAGGATCTTCTGGTCGCGGTAGAGCGCGCGAGATCGCGAACTCGTCCATGAACCCGTAGCCGCCGTGGATCTGGAGCGCGACGTTCGCCGCCCGGTTCGAGAGCAGGCCCGTGTAGAGCTTCGCCATGCGCGGCGCTCGAGCGCGAACGGCCGTCCCTCGTCCTTGAGCCAGGCCGCGCGGTAGACGAGCTGCGCGCCCGGCCTCGATCTCGGTCGCCATGTCGGCGAGCTGGAACTGCACCGCCTGGAACGACGCGATCGGCCTGCCGAACTGCTGCCGCTCGAGCGCGTAGGCGTACGCGAGGTCGTAGGCGCCCTGCGCGAGGCCGACGCCCATCGCCGCGACCGAGATCCGGCCGCCGTCGAGGATCTCGAGGAACTGCCGGAAGCCGTCGCCGCGCGGCGCCGAGCGAGGTTGCCCTCGGGCACGGCGCAGCCCTGGAACGAGAGCTCGCGTGTGTCGGAGGCGCGCCAGCCGAGCTTCTGCATCGGCGCCGAGATCTCGTAGCCGGGCGTGCCGTTCGGGACGACCAGGTTCGAGACCTCGTCGTCGCCGGTGCGGGCGGTGATCGTCACGCACGCACGTGATGTCGGTGCCGGCGTTGGTGATGAACATCTTCGCGCCGTCGATCACCCACTGCGCCGTCGCGCAGCTCGGCGCGTCGTGTGCGGTCGCGCCCGCGTCGGAGCCGCGTCCGGGCTCGGTCAGGCCGAACGCGGCGAGCCGCCTGCCCGAGGCGAGGTCCGGGCAGCCATTCGCTGCTTCTGCTCCTCGGTGCCGAACAGGAGGATCGGCATCGTCCCGAGCGAGGTGTGCGCCGCGACCGTGATCGCCACCGACGAGTCGATCGCGCGTCAGCTCCTCGACCGCGATCGCATACGAGAGCGTGTCGCCGCCGGCGCCGCCGTACTCCTCCGGGAATCGGGATGCCCATCAGGCCGAGCTCGGCCAGCTCCGCGACGAGCTCGTACGGGAAGCGGTGCTCGCGGTCGAGCTCCTCGGCGACCGGCGCGACGCGTTCTCGCGCGAACGCGCGAACGGTGTCGCGGATCAGCTCGTGCTCGGGCGAGAGGTCGAAGTTCATGCGGCGAGGCGCTCGGCGAGCTCGGCGATGAGGCGCACGCCGTACCCGGTACCCCTGCTGGCGTCAGGTAGTCGCCGCGCGAGCGGCGGATGAACGCCGGCCCGGCCAGGTCGATGTGCGCCCACGGCCCGTCGCCGGCGAACTCGCTGCGAGGAACTCGGCGGCGAGCGCGGGCGAGCCCTCGCTGAAGGATCGAGGACGTTCTTCATGTCGGCGAAGTTCGAGTTCGACGTAGCGGCGGTAGCGGCGGTGCAGCGGCAGCGGCCAGAGGTGGTCGCCGGCTGCGTTCGCCGGCGTCGACGATCTGGTCGCGCCACGTCGTCGTCGTTCGCGTACACGCCCGCGTAGAGGTCGCCCATCGCGAGCACCATCGCGCCGGTCAGCGTCGCGAGGTCGACGAGGTGCGTCGCGCCCTGCTCGCGCGCGTACCAGAGCGCGTCGGCGAGGACGAGCCGGCCCTCCGCATCGGTGTTCGATCACCTCGATCGTCTTGCCGTTCATCGCCGTGAGGATGTCGCCCGGGCCGGTACGCGCCGCCGCCGGCCATGTTCTCGGTCGAGGCGACGACGGCGAGCACGCGCGAGCGGATGCCCAGGTCGGCGATCGCGCCCATGCCCTCGATCACCGCCGCGCCGCCGGACATGTCGCCCTTCATGTCCTCCATGTAGTCGGCCGGCTTGAGCGAGATCCCGCCGGTGTCGAACGTGATCGCCTTGCCGACGAGGCCGAGACGAGGTCGTCGCGCGCGCCGGGCCGGGTCGTAGCGGAGGACGATCAGCCGCGGCTCGTTGTGCGCTCCCTGCGCCGACCGCGCGGCGAACGCGCCCATGCCCATCGCCTCGATCTGTCAGCGGTCGAACGACTCGTACGGAGAGCGTGGCTCGAGCCCCTGCGCGATCTCGGCAGCACGCTCGCGAGGCGCTCCGGCGTGAGGTCGTTCGCCGGGCGGTTCGACGAGGTCGCGCGCGCGGTTCGCCACGTGCGCGACGCGCTCGGCGCGTTGCGCCAGCTGCGGCGCTTGCTCGTCGTTCGCCGCCGACGAGGATCAGGCCGTGCGTCAGGTGTCGCCGAGGCTGGTCGGTCTTCCACTCGCCGGCGTCGTAGCCGCCGAGGACGACGCCGTCGACGACCGCGCGCGCCTGCTCGGCCGTGCTCAGCGGCAGCGTCTGGTCGAGCAAGCCACGAGCGTCGCCGCCGAGGCCGCAGGCGCGCGACGCCGGCTGCAGCGTCGCGGATCGAGTCGGCGTCGAGCTGGTCGCGCGCGGCCGCCGCCGGCGGCGACGAGCGCGTCCGTCGCTCGGCGTGGAGGACGCGCGTCGCGCCGCGCCTCGCCCGTCACCTCGCCCGGCGGCGCGCAGCAGCCGGAGTCGCGCGTCGGCGGGCGGCTCGACGCAGGGTCGAGGACGGCGAACGGCGGTGAGTGTCCGCCTCGCGGCCTCGAGCGTGACGGCGATCTCCATCGGCCGCGCGATGCTATCCGGACTGGACGCTGGGCGGGTCGTGCAGCGAGCAGATCGACCGGCGGGCGATGACGCTGCTCTCGACGCGGTCACTGCGGCCGTGGACTTCTGCCGGCGGTGCGCTGCCCGCGCTGCTGCCGTTCCTCGCACGACGAGTTCGACCTGTCGCTACACGCTCGTCGGCGGTGCTGATCCTCGCGTCGGCGCTCGCGTGCTCGATCGTCCAGCCGCTGTTCGGCCTCTGGTCGGAGCCGACGCGGCGCGATCTGGCTGCTCCCGGCCGGCGTGGCTGCGTCGGCGGGATCGGCATGGCGCTGCGCGGCGGTCGTCGCCCACGTACTGGCTCGATCGTCGCTGTGCGTGATCGTCTCCGGGCCTCGGGACGGCCGCCTTCCACCCGGAGGGCTCGAAGTTCGCCGCCTACGCGAGCGGGCGCAGGCGGGCGAGCGGGATGTCGCTCTTCTCGATCGGCGGCAACGCTCGGCTATCGGCTCGGCGCGCTCGTGGCGACGCCGCTCGTCGTCGCGCTCGGGCTGCAGCGGCGGCTGCTCCTGCGTTGTGCCCGTGCGCTCGTCGTCGCGCGTGCTGCTCCTCGCTGGCGCGGCTACCTGCTCGGCTTCGTCCCCGACCGGCGAGGCGCCGGCGTCGGACGCCGGGCGAGGACGACCTGCGCTCGCTCGGTGGCCTCCTGCTGGCCGTCGATCACGTTCCGGAGCCTCGCCTGGTTCGGCCTGATCACGTTCGTGCCCGCTCTGGGAGGTGTCGCTCGGCCACTCGAAGTCGTACGGCAACGACGCTCTCGCCGTGATGCTCCTGATCGGCGGCGGTCGGCACGCTGCTGGCCGGGCCGATCGCCGACCGGATCGGGCTGCGCACCGTGCTGATGCGCAGCTCAACGTCGTCATCCGCCCGCTGATGCTCGTCTTCGTCGCTGGTCGGAGGCGTGCCCGGCGCGATCGCGCTCGCCGTCGTCGGCGCGGCGGTGATCGGGACGTTCGGCGATCACGATGGTGATGGCGCCAGCAGTACCTGCCGCGGCACATCGGCATGGCCTCCGGGCCTCTCGATCGGGTTCGTCGATCGGCCTGGGCGGCGTCGCCGCGGTCGTTCCTCGGCGCGCGTCGCCGACTCGGTCGACCTGCGCAGCGGCGCTGTTCGTCTGCGCGGCTGCGCCGCTGGTCGCGCGTCGTGCTGACGCGTGCTCCTGCGCGACCGGCGAGCGCCTGCGCGCCTTGCGCCGGAGCCGTGGCGTCCTGTAGCCGATAGGCTCGGCGTCAACCGACAAGGAGCGAGCCCAGTGTCCGGCGTCAGCAGAGTTCTTCGAGCAGCTTCCGTCCCGCGTCGATCCCGGGCAAGACCGCCGGCGCCTGAACAACTCGTACGTCTTCGCCATCGAGGGCGCCGGGACCTGGACGGTGAAGGTCGCCGACGGCGGCGTCACCGTCGACGACGGCGACACCGGCGGCGACTGCACGATCTCGACTCGGCCGAGACTTCTCGAGAAGGTCGTCAAGGGCGAGCAGAACCCGACCGCCGCCTACATGTCCGGCAAGCTCAAGATCAAGGGCGACATGGGCGCGGCGATGAAGCTGCAGAAGCTCTTCTAGTCGACGGCTTCAGGCGAAGCGCGACCATCGCCGACTCGCGACCTGGACGTAGCCGATCCGCTCGTAGATCGCGTTCGACGTCGGGTTCGGCGAGGTCGGTGTAAAGGAAGCAGAAGCGCCGGCCGCCGTCGAGCAGGCGCTGCGAGCAGCTCGGCGACGAGCGCCGTCGCGTAGCCGCGGCCGCGCAGCTCGGGCGGCGTGTACACCGGTCCGATCCGGATCCCGTTCGGGCGTCGGCGCCGCCCCAACCCGACAATCGAGACGATCTCGCCCTCGTCCTCCCAGAGCAGCGATGCCGCCGTTCGCCGAGGCGAGCCGCTGCTCGATCCCCTCGGCGCCTCGGCGCGGCCTGGGTCGTCCTCCTCGAGCACTTCCTCGCCGAAGGCGACTCATCCAGTCACCAGGGCAGCGGCGGTCGTCGCGGGTCGCCGTCGCGTGAGCGGCCCGGCGCGAGCGCGGTACGGACTGCACCCGCTCCAGCGCGTAAACGCCCTGGTTCGCGTAGCACCGGGCGCGGCTCGACCGTGCGCGACCGCGTCCACAGCTCGGACGAACTCGCTCGACCTCGGGGCTGCGCCCCGACCACGCCGGGCAGCTCGTCGTCGATCCCGTCGACCAGCTGCCTCAGCGCCTGACCCCGCCTGGCCGTCCAGGCGAGCCAGGAGGTTGTAGGGCGGCGTCCGCATCGCGCCGCGGCGACGGGCTCCGCCGGCGTAGTCGGTCACCACGAAGCGCTTCTGCTCGGAAGTACCGGTCGGGATGCTCCGTAGCAGACGTGCCGGCGATCCCGAGGATCGAGGTTGTTGCGCGGCCTCGTCGGCGAGCAGCAGACGGGCCGGCGGCGTCGAGGAACGCCGCCGCGTCGATCGGGCGCACGGCACTTCACTCCTCCAGCTCCACGACCGTCGCGCCGCCGGCGACGCGGTCGCCCTCGGCGACGTGCACCTGCGACGACCCCGTCGTAGGGCGAGACGAGCGGCGTCTCCATCTTCATCGCCTCGAGCACGACGAGCGGCTGCGCGCGGCTCGACGCTGTCGCCCTCGCGCGACGAGCACGCGGATCACGGTGCCGGGCATCGGCGCGATGATCGTGCTGTGCTCCGCGCCGGCGCCGTGCCGGCGGCGCCGGACGTCGACGTCCGGCGGCGGCGCGGGGCGGAGGCGGCGGCAGGTTGAGCCGGAACGAGCCGCGCCACGGCAGGCTGCGCCGGAGCGCGCGGCGGCGGCCGACAGCGGCGGATGCTCGATCGAGGAACGCCGTCGTCGTGTCGCCCGCGCGCACGCACGGGTGCGCGACGAGCCAGCGCAGGAACGGGCAGGTTCGTGATCACGCCCTCGACCTCGGTCTCGGCGAGCGCGCCGGCGAGCCGGTCGAGCGCCTCGTCGCGCGTCTCGCCGTGCGCGATCAGCTTCGCGATCATCGGGTCGTAGGCGATGCCGACCTCGTCGCCCTCCTCGACGCCGGCGTCGACGCGGATGCCGCGTCGGCAGCCGCAGCCGCTCGAGCCGGCCGGCCTGCGGAAGGAACGTGCGCGGGTCCTCCGCGTAGAGCCGCACCTCGACCGCGTGGCCGCTCGAGCTCGGCAGCGCAGGTCAGCGAGCTCGCCTGCGGCGAGCTCGCGAGCTGCTGCGGCGACGAGGTCGAGCCCGGTGACGAGCTCCGTGACGGGATGCTCGACCTGGATGCGGCCGTTCAGCTCGAGGAAGAAGAAGTCGCGCGCCGTCGAGCACGAACTCGGCGGTGCCGGCGCTGCGGTACGCCGATCGCGCGCGCGAACGCGACCGCCGCCTCGCTCATCGCGCGCGCGCAGCTCGGGTCGAGCGCCGGCGAGGGCGACTCCTCGAGCACCTTCTGGTGGCGGCGCTGCACCGAGCACTCGCGCTCGCCGAGCGCCACGACGTCGCCGTGCCGCGTCGGCGAGCAGCTGGATCTCGACGTGCCGCGGCCGCTCGAGGTACCGCTCGCAGAACACGGTGTCGTCGCCGGAACGCCGCCTTCGCCTCGCGCCGTGCGGCGTCGAGCGCGTCGTCCGAGCTCCGCCGGCCGAGCGGACGACGCGCATGCCGCGCCCGCCGCCGCCCGCGGCAGCCTTCACGAGCAGCGGGAAGCCGAGCTCCTCCGGCGTCGCCGTCGGCGAGCACCGGCACGCCGGCCTCGCGGCGATCGCGCTTCGCGGCGAGCTTGTCGCCGCCGGCCCGCAGCGCCTCCGGCGGCGGGGCCGACGCAGTCGAGGCCGGCCGCCTCGACCGCCTCGGCGAAGTCGCGCGCTCTCGGCCAGGAAGCCGTAGCCGGGATGGATCGCGTCGGCGCCGGCTGCCGCGCGCGGCGCGGATGTGCTCCGCCGAGTCGAGGTAGGACGAGATCTCGACCGTCTCGTCCGCCGAGCCGCGCGTGCAGCGAGCCCGGCGTCGTCCGGCGCGGCGACCGCGACCGTCGCGATGCCGAGCTCGCCGGCAGGTGCGGAAGATGCGCAGCGCGATCTCGCCGCGGTTCGCGACCAGGAGCTTCCGGATCGGCATCCCGAGGGAGAGAGTATGGGCTGTGCCGCCGCGTCGCCGGGCGGCTCGGTCAGCCGAGGCGAACGGGGATGGAGACGAGCCTGCGGCTCGAGATCCCGCCGAGCACGCTCTCGCCCGGCTTGCGCGCCCGGACGAAGACGGCGATCAGCTGCTGGCGGCCGCTGACCGGGAAGCCCTGCAGGCGGCGGAAGACGAGGGTCGCCCAGCCGTCGGGCCGGTCGGCACCTCGGGCGGGATCGCGAACTGGTTGTACGGCGTGGCGGTCGCGTACGACGAGCGCGCCCTGCACAGGGCCGCCGCAGGACGAGGTGACGTGGAAGCGGACGACGAGCGCCGCCGTCCCGCGGGTGACGACCCGCGGATCGGCCTCGCAGCGTGTCGACCAGCAGCCGGGCGGGCGGCAGATCTTCGTCACCTGGTCGGGGTTGCCGCCGGCCGGGCAGCCCGGGCCGCGTGACGGGGCAGGCGCGGGCGCGCGCTGGATCACCGCCGTGGGCACGGAGTGGAGCTGCTGCTGCCCTCCGGAGTTACCGGCCGTGACGCGCAGGCGGAGCGTGGCGCCGACGTCGGCGGAGGTCAGCCGGTAGGAGCTCGAGCGGGCGCCGCCGATCGCGGCGCAGTTGTTGCCGTTGCGGTCGCAGCGGTACCAGGCGTAGGCGTACGAGGTCGGCCCGTGCGTCCAGCTCCCGTTCCCGCCGGCGAGCGTGGCTCCCTCGGCCGGCGTGCCCGAGATCGTCGGCGGCGAGGTGTTCTCGGGCCGGAGCGGCGGCGCAGGACGACGGCCGTCGGGCCGGAGCTCGCCTTGTCGGAGCCGGAGAATTGCGGGCGCGCACGCGGAACCGGATCGTCTTGCCGATGTCGTCGCTCCTCAGCGTGTAGGCTCGTCGTCCCTCTGGCGGAGCCGATCGTGTCGCAGTTGCCGCCGTTCCGGTCGCAGCGATGCCATGAGTAGTCGAAGCTGGTCGGGTTGTTCGTCCACGCACCCCGGTTGCCGGTCAGCGCCTTCCCCTCCTGGGCGGTGCCGGCGATCGACGGCCGGACGAGTGTTGGCCGGCTTGGCGGCGGCCGGAGAGGCCGTGCGGCGACGATCGCCGTGGGGTGGTGAGAACGCCCTGGTCAGGCCGCCCGCGTTCCTGGCGCGTCGACCTGGAGCCGGATGGTGTGCCCGATGTCCACCGGGGTGGCTGACGTAGGCGGAGCCATGTGCGCCCGGGATGGCCGCGCAGCCGTTGCCGGAGCGGTCGCAGCGCAGCCAGGTGTATGCGTAGGCGCTCGGGGAGTTCGCCCAGCTACCCCGGTCGGCGGAAGCCGCTCGCCCTGCCGGGCCAAGCCCCTGAACCCTCGGCAGGGAGCGGTTCTGCGGCGCAGGGGACGACGCCTTCGCGATCCGGGCAGTGGGGGCGGAGAGCGCCGCGGCGGTGTCGGCCGGGCCTCGCGATCACGAGCACGCGCAGCGTCCGGTTCACGTCCCCGGACGAAGGCCGGTACACGCGCGAGCGGACAGAGGTCTCGTCGCGGGTGCCGCCTGTCGACGAACAGCGGCGCCACTGGTACGAGAAGCGGATCGGCGTGGTTCCGGTCCAGGTCCGTTCGTGACCGTCAGGCGGCCGCCCGACCGGCGAGCCTGCGACGGTGGGCGGGACGCGGTGTGCCGGGCCGGAGGTCGGGAGCGCGGTCACCGTGCCGGTGGCGGACGAGGTTGCAGCGGCCGAACCGTCGCGGTTGGTCGCCGTCTCGGTGACGCGCAGCGTGTGGCCGATGTCGGCCGTGCGGGGGTGTAAATGCGATCGGTCGCGCCGGCGGACGTCGGCGCAGCCCGTTCCGTCGGCGAGGCAGCGTCGCCACTGGTAAGCGAGGAGACGGACGAGTCGCTCTGCCAGCGGCCGTGATGGGCACCGCACGCCGCCCTCGACCGGCAGCCGACGAGCGTGGGCGGCGACCCTGGTTGACCGGGACGGCCGTGTCGGCCGCACCGCTCGCCGTCGCGAAGCCGCCGTAGCAAGAGCGAGGACTGTCGCGACGGAAGAGGCCGTCCGAGCGACATCGCTGTCGACGGTATCCATCACACCCTGCTGTTGATCACATGCTTGAGAAAATTAACCTCGGGCCCGGAAGTGCTCACAAGCGGTACGCCGAGGCCGCCAAGGTCCCGCTCGCCGCTGGTGGTCGAGACGAGCTCTGACGCGGTCGGGATGCCACGCCGGGTAGACGCGCTCGCCGCCGCGGGAGTCGAGAAAACGCCCGCAGCCCTTCCTGGCCTTCGGCGCTTGTCCGCCGCTCGGCTGCCCGCGCCAGCGAGGTCCTCCTCCTCGCCCGGCCCGAGCACGAGCCGTTTCGCCTCGCGGACGGCGGTCAGCCCGCCGGCGAGGATCGAATCGACGACGCTGCGCCACCGCCTCGTCCGGGTCGGCGGCGACCTCGTCGACCAGTCCGATCCGGGTGCAGTCCGAGCGTCGAAACGCTCGCCGGTGAGGAAGTATCGCCGGGCCGCGGCCGGGCCGATCTTCGCCAGCACCATCGGCGAGATCACGCCGGGGATGATCCCGAGCCGCACCTCGGAGAACCCGAACACGGCGTCCTCCGCGGCGATGCAGATGTCGGCGCAGGCGGTCAGGCCCGAGCCGCCGCCGAGCGCGAAGCCGTGGACCGCGGACGATCACCGGCGCCGGGCAGCGGAAGATCGCCTGGAGCATCCGGTGCAGGCGCGCGGTAGTCTCGACGTTCTCCTCGTAGCTGAGGTCGATCGAGGGACGCTGCCACTCGACGTCGGCGCCGGCGCAGAAGCTCGGTCCATCGCCGGCGAGGACGACCGCGCGCGTCGCCGACGTCGGCGAAGGCGTCGCTCGAGCTCCGGATCAGGTCGGCGTCGAAGGCGTTCCGGCGCTCGGGGCGCGCGAGCGTGACGCGGAGGATCTCCCGTCGCGCTCGACGCGGAGCGCGCTCATTCGCGGCTGAGCTTGGCGATCAGCGCCTTGACCTCCCGGAGGAGATCGGCCTCCTCGTGCCCGAAGTCGTCGAGGTAGGAGTGCAGGGCGTTCTGGAGCGAGTCGTAGTTCTTCGTCGGTGAGCTCGATCGTGTGCATGCGCGGAACTCTACGCAGCGGCCTGCGCCGGAGTGGTCGGGGACCCGCCGCTGCGGCGGCCCTGATCGATCGATCAGCAGAAGACCGCCAGGCTGAATGCGTCTGTCGCGTGTTGCGCTCCGGCGCTGAGCAAGGTGAACGACGCGGACTCCGGCGGCGATCGCCGTGCGCTGGGCGGCGCTGACCTCGCCGGTAGTCAGTCCCGGTCGTCGGGCCGCCGAGCGTCGCCTGGTATGCTGCAAGCCGTCACGTCCTGATTGAACGTGACGAGGTACGTCGCCGGTCTCGATCTTCTGAGCACGACGCCACGCCCTGTCTGGCGGACGACCGAGCGCCGCGCTGGGTCGACTGACGCCCACAGGCGCGGTCGCCGAGGCACCTGCTGCGCCCTTGCGCGGTCGCCGCCGGCGCCTGCCGCACCCGGCGCGCCCTTCGCGCCATGGGAAGCCCGCTGAAGCCCCTCGGCCCCGAAGCCTCGGGCCCCTCGGACCGGCGGCCTGCACGCGTTCGACTCCTGGCGGCCTTCACGCTCGCCTTCGAGAGCGTGAGTTGTGTTGATCGCGGCGATAGCTTCGTCCGCCGAGCGCGACCGTCAGCGCGACGCATGCGACGATCATCGCCGGTGACGGCCTGGGAGATTCTGCCTTTCACGAGCAACCTCCTTGTCTGGGTCGGCGAGATCGTAATGGCTGACGTCGGATCCACCTCTTCCTCGAACAGGACGTTTACATGCCGTGAAAACGCCGAAGACCGTCTCCGGAATCGGCGCGTTCAGCGCGGCCGAGAGCCCGAGCGCGAGCACCCGCCGCGTGTCGAGCGGGTCGATGATCCCGTCGTCCCAGAGCCGCGCGGTCGAGTAGTACGGGTTGCCCTCGCGCCTCGTACTTCGCGCGGATCTCGTCGGGATCGGCGTCGCCGACCATCGTCAGCACGGTCGCCGCCTGCTCGCCGCCCATCACCGAGATGCGCGCGTTCGGCCACATCCAGAGCTGCCGCGGCGAGTACGCGCGGCCGCACATCGCGTAGTTGCCGGCGCCGAACGAGCCGCCGGTGATCGACCGTGAACTTCGGCACCTCGGCGCACGCGACCGCCGTGACGAGCTTGGCGCCGTCGCGCGCGATCCCGCCGGCCTCGTACTCCTTGCCGACCATGAAGCCCGGTGATGTTCTGGAGGAAGACGAGCGGCATCCTGCCGCTTGCAGGCGAGCTCGATGAAGTGCGCGCCCTTCTGCGACGACTCGGCGAAGAGGACGCCGTTGTTCGCGAGGATCCCGACCGGATAGCCCTCGATCCGCGCGAAGCCGCAGACGAGCGTCTCGCCGTAGAGCGCCTTGAACTCGTGGAAGCGGCTAGCCGTCGACGAGCCGCGCGATCGATCTCGCGCGACGTCGACCTGCTGCGCGGAAGTCCTCCGGGATCAGCCCGTAGAGGTCGGACGGGTCGACGGCGGGCGGCTCCGGCGCGCGCGACCTCCCACGGCGGCGCCGGTTCGCGGCCAGCGCAGGTTGCGGACGATCGAGCGCGCGATCGCGAGCGCGTGCTCGTCGCTCGTCGCGTAGTGGTCGGCGACTCCCGAGCTGCCGCGTGTGGACGTCAGCGCCGCCGAGCTCCTCCGCGGTGACGTCCTGGCCGGTCGCCGCCTTCACGAGCGGCGGGCCGCCGATGAAGATCGTCCCGGTGCCGCGGACGATCACCGTCTCGTCGCGTCATCGCCGGCACGTACGCGCCGCCGGCGGTGCACGAGCCCATCACCGACCGCGATCTGCGGGATGCCCTTCGCGGACATGCGCGCCTGGTTGTAGAAGATCCGGCCGAAGTGCTCGCGGTCGGGGAAGACCTCGGCCTGGAGCGGCAGGAACGCGCCGCCGGAGTCGACGAGGTAGATGCACGGGCAGCCGGTTCTGCTCGGCGACCTCCTGCGCGCGCAGGTGCTTCTTGACCGTCAGCGGGAAGTAGGTGCCGCCCTTCACCGTCGCGTCGTTGGCGACGACCACGCACTCGCGGCCCTCGACGATCGCCGATCCCGGTGACGATGCCCGCGGAGGGCGCCTGGCCGTCGTAGACGTCCCAGGCGGCGAGCGCGTCGAGCTCGAGGAAGGCGGTGTCGGGGGTCGACCAGCAGGTCGATCGCGCTCGCGGGCGGTGAGCTTGCCGCGCGAGCGGTGCCGCTCCACCGACTTCTCGCCGCCGCCCGCCGCGACCTGCGCCGTCCGCTCCCGCAGCTCCGCGACGAGGCCGGTCATCCGGTCGCGCCGCCGGGTGAAGAGGTCGGCTCTCCCGCTCGACCTGCGAGTTGAGCAGCATCGCGTCGTCAGCCTAGACGGTCCCGCGGCCGCCGATCGCTCGGCTTTCCACATAGCGCGCTGCCGATAGATAGGTGCCGGTGCGGCCATGCTGGGAGAGGCAGAAAAGCAGAACCGCACCGGCTCGCGTAACGGTCCACACCGGCAAGACCGGTGCGTCCTCGCGGCCCGTAGCACGGCAGCTAGCGTACCGCGTCCGCCGACGCCTGTCGACCGTGCCGTCACTAGCATCCCGGTCAATGGCCGGCGCGCCCACTCTCGGAACTCACGCGCGAGGCTGACCGCGGTCTGCATGGGGCGGCAGCCGGCGGACCTCGTGTCATCCGCGGCGGCCGGCTCGTGAACGATGCACACGCGTGAGATCCTCGACGGCGCGGACGTCGCCGTCGCGCCACGGCCGCCGTCGCGATGTTCGGCGATCTCGCACACCGTCGGGCCCGAGACCGGGACGATCGACGCCGAACGGCGCCTACCTCGTTCCCGGCCTCGATCGACACCCACCTGCACGTCGAGTCGGTGATGGTCACGGTCACGCGCTTCGCCGAGGACGCGTGCTGCCACACGGGAACGACCACGGCCTTCATCGACAACCACGAGATGGCCAAGCGTCTTCGGCCTCCAGGGGATGCGGCTGGATGCTCGATGAGGGGACTCGGGCTGCCGCTCAAGAGTCTATCCTCGCCGTGTCCGTCGCTGCGTGCCGGCCCTGCCCGGCTTCGAGGACGCGGGCGCGGCCTTCGGCCTGACGAGATCCGCGAGGCGCTCGGCTGGGAGCGGCGTCGCGAGACTGGGCGAGATGATGAGACATGCCCGGCGTCCTCCGAGGGACGAGCATCCACGCGCGAGATCGCGGCCGGCGCTGGAGCGCGGGCAAGCCCGTGACCGGCCACTGGAGCCTCGCCGGGCGTCCGCGACCACCGCCTCCAGGCGCACATCGCCGCCGGCGTCGACTCGTGCCACGAGACCGACGTCGCGCGGAGGACGCGCTCGCCAAGCTCCGCGCCGGCATGTGGTGCCAGTTTCGCGAGGGCTCGACGTTCCGCGACGTCAGCCGCCGCTCGCTGCCGGTGCTCACCGAGGACGGGGTCGACCCGCGCCACTGCCTGCTCGTCACCGACGACGTCGCTGCCCGGAGACGATCGCCGGCCGACGGCACATGGACCGCGTCCTCCGGCACGCGCATGGACGGCCGGCATCGACCCGCATGATCGCGATCCAGATGGCGACGCTGAACGGCGCGGAGTACTTCGGCCTGCGCCACGACCTCGGCTCGATCGCGCCGGGGCGGCCTCGCCGACATCCTGCTTCGTCGAGGACTCTGGGTGCCTTCCGGCCGCACCGCGTCCTCGCCGACGGCCGCGAGCTGGGACGACCTGCCGTGCCCACGCCTACCCGGCCGAGGCGTTCGAGTCGATCAGGCTCGCGCGGCCGCTCGACCAGGCCGACCTGCGGATCGAGGCGTCAGGCGACGCGCGCCACGGTGCGGGCGATCGGCGTCGCATCCGGCGCCCGTCACGACCGAGCACCTCACTCGTCGAGCTTCCGGTCGTGGGCGGGGAGGTCACGCGCCTCCGCCGAGCCGGACGTCGCCAGAGCTCGCGAGCATCGAGCGTCACGGCGGTCCCGGCACGATCGGCGTCGGCTTCGTCAAGGGACTCGGGGCTGCAACCGCGGAGCGGTCGCGAGCTCGATCGCGCACGACAACCACAACCTGCTCGTCGCCGGGATGAGCGACGCCGACATGCTGTTCGCGCGTCGAACGGCTGGTCGAGGTGGGCGGCGGGATGGTGGCCGTCGCCGACGGCGAGCTGCTCGGCCCGCGTCGAGCTGCCCGATCGCCGGGCTGATGAGCAGACCGGCCCGTCCCGGTGGTCGCCGAGCGAGCGCTCGGCGCTCGAGGACGCCTACCGGCAGCCTCGGCTCGCCGATCGAGAACCCGTCGATGATCTTCTCGTTCCCTCTCGCTGGGCGTGATCCCGGCGCTGCGGCTGACCAACAGAGGGCTGGTCGACGCCGTCACGTTCGGGTTCGACGGTGGCTCCGTCAGTTCGAAGCTCTAGGTCTGAGCCGATCGAGCGGCTACTTCGCGCGGCGCTTCTGCTGCGGCGCCGGCATCCGGCCCTTCTGCATGCGCTCCATCGCGCGGCGCTGCTGCGCGGTTCGCGGGCTGCTGCGTCAGGCGCCCCTGCTGGCCGGCCGCCTCCATCCATGCCTTGCGCTCGTCGGCGGTGAGCGTGCTCAGCGCCTGTCTGCGCCTGGTTCGGGATCGCGGTCGGCGCCGGCCCGCTTGAGCTTCTTCATCGCGCCGGCCGAGCTCGGGGTTGTAGCGCTCGATCGCGGCCTCGGATCGCCTTCTCGATCAGCCGCTTCAGTCAGCGGCACCTTCGAGGCGAAGGCGATGACCGGGCGCAGGTAGCGTGCCGCCCTGGAACGCGCGAGAGCACCGACGAGCGCTGCCCATCAGGATCGAGCAGGCCGCCGAGGATGAAGACGGGGATCAGGTACAGGAGCATGCGACCGGCATGGTATCGCCGCGCGCATCCGGCAAGCTCGGGACGTGCGCATCGCTCGACCGCCGCGAGCTGCTCGCCCGCCGCGGCCGGAGCGGCGATCGCGGCCGGAGCGCCGCCGGCCGACTCGCGGGTGACGCCGTGGCGGCGAACCGTGCCGACCCGCGCGCTGCGCGAGCTTCGGCCGCCTCGTCTCCGGCCCGGTGCTCGCGGCCGCGCTCGAGCGGCTGCACGACACGGCGCGGCTCGTCTACAACGAGCGCTTCGACGGCGTGCGGCCGCTCGCCGTCGTGCGGCCGGTGACGCGTGGCCGACGTTGCAGGCCGCTCGTCCGCTGGTCGCGAGAAGACGGGTGTCGCCATCGTCCCTCGCTCGGGAGGCCACAGCTACGCGGGCTACTCGACCGGCTCCGGCGTGGTGATCGACCTCTCCGGCGCTGCGCGGCGTCCGGGTGGAGGGCAGATCTGTCGTCGTCGGAGCCGGCGCGCGCCTGATCGACGTCTACGCCGCGCTGGCCGCAAAGGGCGGGACCGATCCCGCCGGGTCATGCGCGACCGTCGGGACTCGGCGGGCTCGCTCTCGGCGGCGGCATCGGGCTCGCCTCGCGGCAGCTGGGCACGACCGTCCGACAACGTCGAGTCGCTCCGGATCGTGACGGCCGACGGACGCGTGCTGGACCTGCGACGCAGCGGCGGCAACGCCGACCTGTTCTGGGCCTGCCGCGGCGGCTGGCGGCCGCAACTTCGGGATCGTCACCGAGCCTCCGCCTCCGTGTCATCGCCCGTGTCGACAACGCCTCCGTACTTCTTCGCACCGTGGCCCGTGGGCAGGCCGGCCCGGAGATCGTGCCCGCCTGGCAGCGCTGGGCTCCGCACGCGCCGGATGCGCTGATGACGCTCTGTCGCCTGTCGACCGGTGGCTCCGCGCCTGCGCTCCAGGTGTTCGGGCAGTACCTCGGGCCCGAGTCGAAGCTGCGGGGCTGCTCGCGCCGCTCCTGCACGCGGCAACGCCGTCGAACCTCACACACGGCGGCACGTCCGGCTACCTCGACCTGATGCTGCGCTGGGCCGGGTGCCTGCGGCCAGCTCTCAGGCGGCCTGCCACCTCGTCTCGAGCACGGCGTCGCTCGAGACGGGCCACCTTCTCGGCAAAGTCCGACTACGTCGAAGCCCGTTCTCGGCCTGCCGCCGGTGCGGACCGCCAGCGCGGCCTCGGGAGACGCGCCAGGCGCAGGGCGCGGATCGAGGCTCGGTGATCACCGCGGACTCCCTACGGCGAACTGATAGCGCGGGTCGACGCCCACGACGCGACCGCACCGTCCACCGGAAACAGCCGCTGCACTTTCGATGCAGCCACCTCGCCTGCGGGGCGAGATGCAGCACCAGAATCATCGCTGGCATGGCTGCATTGCCTGGCGCGATCGTGCGTCCGTACGTCACCGGGGGCGCGTACGTCAACTGGCGTGCCGACCCCGATCTCGAGCACTGGCAGAGCGCCTGCTACGGATCGAACTACTACGCGCGGCTGGTGGCGGTCGAAGCACCGGTACGACCCCGACCGGCTGTTCCGCTTCCACGCAGGCGATCGGCTCGTCGTGACCCCGCTGCAGACGGCGGGCCCGGCAGGCATCGCCCGGACTTCCCGGCCTCGGCCGAAGAATCGACCGAGGCCTGACGGGCGCAGGAACGCTGCAGGGTCTGCGGCGTCTACTGTCGGCTCTGGTCACTTGCTCGCCTGCACCTCGCGCTCTTCGCGGCGGGCGCGGCAGGCGGCTCGTCGCCTGCGCCACCGGATGGGCGGGGTCGTCCCGCCGACTCGGGGAGGCTCACGCGTGGTCGCCTCGGAGTTCCGCTCGCGCTCTGGATGTCGACGGACAAACCGAGGCCTTGCGACTGCGGCCTCCTCCGCCACGGCGGCAGGCCGGTGCATGCACAGCTTACGACGGTCCCCACACGATCTTCTGGCAGCCGACCGGCGCTACGCGTCCTGGGACGGAGGACCGGCGGCAGCACCGGCTACCAGGCCTGATCGCCCGCTACTGCCAGGATCTCGAAGCCGACAGCGGGCTCCTGACGAGCGTCTGCCTGGCACCAGACCACGCAGTTCTGCTCCGGCGCGCCGATCGGCCTCAGCAGCTCTGCACCGGCGTCGCGGCGGACGACTTCATCACCACCGACGTGACCTGCGGCGGAGAACCTGGACGGATACACCCGGGCTTTCCCGGCGAGCAGTTGCGCCGACCCGCTCGGCAAGACCACCGTGTGTCTCACCGACCAGCAGCTGATCGGCGAGATCGACCACGCCATCGCCACGGGCGCAGTCTAGGAGCTGGTCGAAGAGCGCGTACTGCACATGTTCTTCGATCTACACCCCGCGCGGGGTCACGAGCTGCCTTCGATACCTCCACCTGCGCGTGACAGCTCTGCTGCGCGCACCACTCGAACTCGGGACCGGCAGCAGCGCACTCTTCTACGCGAAACATGCCGTACCCCGTCTTCGAGGAGCTATCGACTTCTGCGAAGACCCAGAGACGATCCGCAGCACCCGAGCGGCGACGGCCCGGCCGACATCGTCCTCAAGCGACGACTCTCGCACGAGCACGCCGAGGCGATCCACCGATCCCAGCCCTTCGGCAGCTGGTGGGACGCCGATGGACCTGATTTGCGCACCGGCGAGATCGGTGACAAGTGCGCCTACTACTACGGCAAAACCGACCGGCCGAGACGGCATCCGAAGCACAACCGCGTGATCAACGGCCACGAGTACTACGCAGCTCAAGTGGTCGAACGCCGATCCACGGCTTCGCGTCGCGTCAGCCACTCGCCCGGATCGGATCTCCAGCTCGCTCCGTCGCTGCGGCGTCGTCGGTCAGCCGCTGTCTCGCTCAGGGGCCGCAAGCTCACCGGCAGCGACCAGCGTCGAGATTCGCCGGCACCGCGGCCTCCAGGCCTCGACGAGAGGCAGGGCCGGGTCGCCGCCGCTCCTGCGCCGGGACGACCGGCGGCCCCGTCCGCGTTACGACCGGCCACGGGGTGATCGACGGGCCGACACGTTCACGGTCGACCCGTCGCCTTTGCCGGCGATCAAGTCGTTCACGAAGCCGAGCGCCAGCAGGCGGTCTGCCGTCAGGGGTCGGGCTTCTGGGGCACATCGGCGGTGGAGTGAACAGCGCCGACGATCAGTCGTTCGCGGTCAATACGTCCGGCGCAACCCCTCGCTCGTCGTCGCGCCGGTCGGGAATACTGTCAGCGTGCCGGATCACACGTGACCACGCCGGGCGGCAGCGGTCACGAGCGTCAGCTCCTCACATCTGACGCCGCTGGCACGGCGAACTACACCTTGCCGAGAGCATGGCCGGCTGGTAGGCGGCGATCTCGAAAACGCGGAGTCGAGGTTTAAATCCCTCCGCCCCTCGCGAGCTCACCGGCGTTTCATGGCGGCGATCTGCCTCCCTCGGCGGCAAAGGCGCCGATCCACTCGACCGCTCTAGACCGCGAGACGGGCACTGGCGCGCTGGCGCGACAGATATCGGGCGCCGCTCAGAAGGCCCGGCGCGAGTCGAACAGCGACTGAGTCGCGGTTGACACTGCGCGATATGACCCTCGCTCGGGGCGAAGGCGCAGTAAGAGTACCTCATCAGAAGAAACATCGTCGAAATCTACAGCTGCGGTGCTGCAGCGGCGGTGGCGCGGCTGTTGCACCCCAGCGACGCCGGTAGCGGCGGCACGCAGGAGGAGGAGGCTGCCATCCAGATTTGACTGGACTCTGGACTGATCACGGGCTTTCGGATGTCGACAACGGCAGCAGCACGACAGCAACGGCGGCCTTGCCTGCCGCAGATAACCAAGTCGAAACGGCGGCGGCGACTTCAGTCGTGGACGTGGAAGGACAACACGAAACAAGGCGACCCCGATCTGGAGTCGGCGATCTCGTCTCGTTGCCCGCGTCGTGAGCCTGCTCAATCGGCCCCACGGCTTGTTCCGCTCTCTCAGTCGGCTTCATATGCTTTCGCGGCGCATTCCGAACTCCATTCCGAACGCTCAGGGTATAGATACGGAAAATGAACGAACCAGCGGTCCGCCAGGAGAGTCAGATCGCATCAAATCGTTTGCCTGAATGAGCAGGAAAATCACGCCTCGTGCCAGGAAGGCTGCGCGAAGCGCAATTCAGACGGCTCTCGGCAAACTGTCGACAGGCTGAGAAGAGCACACCTGTGGGGACAAGTAATCACACCGATGACCGTCGAGAGGCGATGGCGTTTCTGAGCATTCATGAACGCGGATGTCAGGTCATTTCACCAGCTGCGAGTTGTGTTGGCAATACGTAACTTG
>ERZ1370068.7776-contig-6672_pt1 | contig 40747 bp, 45 predicted proteins | sample MGYA00561227_ERZ1370068 | MGnify/ENA primary metagenome ERZ1370068 (study PRJEB38410, sample SAMEA6850437) | metagenome | study: Metagenomic assessment of the ecological functions of the soil: analysis of the soil microbiota associated with the... | reverse complement strand
ATGTACTTCGTTCAGTTGCATGTTGCAGCTGGACTTGGTCTGCGTCACGGATTTGATGCCGTCGTTCACCTGATAGGAGAACGTGGCGGCGTTGCCGTTGGTGAACGTCACCGTGGCCGTGCCCACCGGCGTGCGGGTCACCGCAGTAGGATTGAACGGCACGGCATTGAACGGCGGCGCCAGACGTGCGGATCGAGTGTGCCCGAGTAGAACGTTCGCCCCGAGCCTGGTCAGCTCGCGCGGACATCGGCAACGCGGCGCCGGTATAGTCGTAGGTGAACCAGGTGGCGAAGATGGTATGATCGCTCTCGTGGGCGAAATTGATGCCCCACCCCGATTCCGCCACCGCCGCCCACCACATGTCCGTGTAGTTGGTGGCCAGCGTCAGATCGGCGAGGCCGCCCCAACGCACGTCGGCAGCGCCCCGAACACCTGGCGGGTGATCGGCTTGGTCTGCGGAGATGCCGTTGACGGTGTAGGCGAAGGTGCCGTTGTTGCCGTCGGCGAAGGTCAACGTCGCCGAGCCCACCGGCATCCGCTGCACCATGCGTGGGGTCGAACGGCACCGCGTCCAGCGGCGGCCCGGAAGCTCAGGTTCGAGCGTTGCCGGAGAGGTGTTGAGCCCGGTCTGAAAGGCGGTCAGCGACAGATTCAGGCCTTGCCGTTGAGATCGTGGGTGAACCAGGTGGCGAAGATCACATCGCCCTGATGCGCGAAATTGATGCCCCAGCCGGATTCGGATCCCGCCGGCGCAGTCCACCACATGCCCTGGAAATTGAGCGGGGTGGGCGGCGCTGTCGCGCGGGCCGTTGAACGCAACGAGCACATGGTCGTCTCCGCCGCCGGCGACGCTCGTCATGCTCAGCAACTTCGCACGTGCCACCGGATCTCTGCGAACCTCGGCATCGAGGTAGGTCACCGACCAGGTGAAAATGTCGGCCGTCGACGGCACGATCGAACTCATGTCTCACACCCGTAAGCGTAACGAGCTCTCGCGATCCGGCGAGCCGGTCGATACCCTGCAACGTCTCGGTGATCGGCGCCGTGGTATCCGGACAACCCGCTGATGGCGAGGTAGGACAGCTTCACGCTCGTCGAGCCCGTGCTCGAATCGACCGAACGCCGGGAGGACGAACGACCCGAAATACGGCACATAGCCGACCGCGGCCCTGAGTCGAGGGTCGGCGATTATCGGTCGTCCAGGACTGCGTGATCGGCGTCGTCGTCAGCGCCTGCTCCGGCCATCAGCAGCATCGACTCGGCGCCCATGCTCGCGCCGAAGCCGCCGACCTGCGTTGCATCGACGCGATCGCGCCATTGCGGTTGCGCCAATACGAGGTCGAGAGTCGCCGCCAGTGTCAGCGGCCGCAGCGCCTGCAGCGTGTTGAACTGCTCGAAGCCCGTCAAGATGCCGGAGATGTTGTCGAGGCTTCCCCAGCGGCGAAACGTCGCGTCGGTGTGAAACGGCGCCGCGACGACGTAGCCGAAGCTCGCGAATATGGTCAATGCCAGAAGGTAGTCGTTCGAGATCGGGCTTCCCCGTATCCGTGGGAGAACAGCAGCGCGGAAAAGCGGGTCGTCGATCCGGGCCACAGCGGTGCTTCGCCAGCGCGCAGCATGTGCGGAATGGACTTGCCGGTCGGCAATGCGTAGTCGGGTCGCGGATTGGAGGAGCTCGTCGGATGACAGATCACGACGACGTATGACAGCGATCCGTCCCGCGGACGAGCCGAAAAGCGTCGCGGTCGTTCCGGCACGTTGATCGTCACGGCTGGCGTGTTCGCCGGGTCGCACCAGGAAGGTCGGCGGGGCGGCGTAGCCGTGCCGTCCGCACGCGGCTCTCCGATCCCAATAGAGCCCGGCGTCCTCACCCGGACCGACGCAGGCTGAAGTCTTGCAGGACGTTGCTGCATTCGACCGCATAGGGGCCCCTGGCAGCGGCAGTGGCGGAACCGAGACTCCGTAGGCCGCGCTCCGATCAGGCGCGGCGAGAAAAAGTGCGCCGAGCGCCGGTCGCGGCTAGTGTGCTCCACCGATCAATTCTCGCGAGCGACCTCGCAACCGATACGAGACGCTTGGGTGCTCCGAGACGCCTTTCGTTCCTGAAAGGCGATATGAGATTCGTTCGTAGGCATCTCCTACTCCGTACGGCGGAATGGATTCTGCGAAGCGCGGTTCTGGCCGCGGCTGACATCAGTCGTCAGACACGGAGCCGCAGGGTCGTAGGTCGCGGCCCAATTTTCCTCGATTGGGCTCCGCTCCGCGAAACTAGAACGCCCGGAAGGCGGTCATTCAAACACGCTTCGGGGTCGGATTGTTGCGTCCGCATCTACCGGTAAGCGGTCTATGCAAGGAGACGTTATGAGCATCCGAAACCAAGATTGGAGTCGTGGCGTTGTCGCTTGGATTGCTCGGTACGGCGACAGTTGCCCAAGCGGCGAAGGAGATTGAAATCACCATCGCCCGCCGGCGGACCGAGTCGAAGTCGTTCCGGCTCCTCGCGAGGGCTTCATCTACGAGCGCGGCCATTACATGTACGACGGAACGCAGTATGTCTGGAACGAGGGCAGATTCATTCGCCAACGGGAAGGGCATGTGTACACGCCGTACGCGCTCGAGCGCCGCGGTGAAAAATATTATTTCCGACCGGGGCATTGGGACGATGACGGTTGACGAACGAGAAGGCCGCTCCCAGCGGCCTTGAGGTTTGATCTTGATAAGGGCGCGGCTATTGCCGCGCCCTCTTTGACCGCGTCAGGACGGAAAGCAAATTGGTGGGCGCGATTGCGCCTTTTGCGGTCAAGATTTTCAGCCAGTGTCCTACAAGCGTGTCGAGGAGACTGGCGCACGATCCGCTGGTCAACGCCGCGACTGAGAACGACAACGTTCTTCCGAACGACAACGCTCTTGGTTTTGCCGACGCGGGTTCCGACGTCACATCTTTGGAGGAGTCAAAATGCCTACCGACAAGCAGCTTTACGAAACTCCCAAGAAGGACCTTCGCGGTCGCCCGATCCTGCCCGAGGACGACAGTAACCCCGATCCGATCACCGGACGAGCCCGGTGCGCACCCAGTGGGAACGGGCGTCGGCGCGACCAGCGGCGCGTTGGCTGGCGCCGCGATCGGCGCCGTTGGCGGACCGGTCGGTATGGCCGCCGGTGCGCTCGTCGGCGCGGTTAACGGGGCGGGCTCGTCGGGAAGGAAGTTGCCGAATCGATCGACCCCACGGTGGGCGGAAGGCCTGAGCAGCACCAGGTCGGCACCGGCATCGGCGCGAGCGGAGGTGCCGTGAGCGGCGCCGCGATCGGCGGTGCGGTCGCGGGTCCGGTCGGCTTGGCGGCGGGAGCGGCGATCGGCGCCGCGGCCGGCGCAATCGCGGGCGAGGGGCGGCCGAAGTGGTGATCGATCCGACCGACAAGCTGGAAGATCACAATTTGGCGAGTGGCACTGGCGCCGCGGCCGGAGCACGTGCCGGATCGGCGGTCGGCGCCGTCGGAGGTCCGGTGGGAATGGCCGCAGGTGCCGCCATCGGCTCAGTTGCGGGCGGCATGGCTGGCAGAGGCGCAGGCGAGATTGCGTGAATCCCAAGGTCGGTGACGATCTGTCCAACCACAATCTCGGAACCGGCGTTGGCGCAGGTGGCGGCGCCGCGGCCGGTGCGGCGCTCGGTGCGCGGTTGGCGGGCCTCAGGCATGATCGCGGGCGCGGCCATCGGTGCGGCGGTCGGCGGGCGGCCGGGAAGGGCGTCGCCGCGCGCGGTGAATCCACGCGGCGGAAGACGGCTACTGGCGCGGCGTCCTATGTGAATGCGCCCTACTACCAGGCCGGGCGGACCTACGAGGACTACGAGCCGGCATACCGGTTGGGCTACTACGGCTGGTCGCGCTACGGCGGCGCATTCGATCAATCCGAAGATCGCCTGTCAATGAGATGGAATCCGTCAGAGGTCAATCGCGCTTGACCTGGAACGAGGCGAAGCAGGCGACGCGCGCCGCCTGGGATCGGGTCGAGCAGGCTATCCCGGGAGACTCGGATCACGACGGGAAGTGAGCAGTCCAGCGCAGCAGGCCGCAGGCCGCCAAGGCGGGGCCTGCGGCGCTCCAGGTGTTGATCTCGACTTCGCCGATCTACTGAACGCGGGATGCAAGCTCGTTCAAATCTGGCCGCTGCGGAAGGACTCCGTGAAGGCGTGGTCGATGACTACGCGCCAAGCATGGGCGCAGCTCTGGCCTATTACACGGTGTTTTCCCTCGCGCCGCTGTTGCTGATCGTGATCGCCGTCGCGGGTCTCGTATTCGGACACGACGCGGTGCGCGGCGAAATCGTCCATCAACTGGGAGGAGTGATGGGCCGCGACGGCGCCACCGCGGTGCAAGGACTCCTCAAGAGCGCGTCCGAGCCCGAAGCAGGGATTCGTGTCTTCGGTCGTCGGCTTCGCACTGCTGATCGTGGGTGCGACGACCGTGTTTGCCGAGTTGCAAAAGCGCGCTGGACCGCATCTGGCGCGGTTCCGGCAGCGAAGAAGACGAGCGGCGTTGTGGAATCTGCTCCGAACGCCGATTCCTCTCGTTCGGCCTGGTGCTCGGACTGGGCTTCCTGATGCTGATATCGCTCGTGATCGGCGCTGCGCTGAGCGTCTTCGGCGATTGGTATGGCGGCGTCTTCCGTGATTGGAAGGTCGTGCTGCACGTTGTCAACATCGTCGTTTCGCTGGTGATGAGCGCGGCGCTGTTCGCGATGATCTACAAATTCATGCCGCGCGGCGAATCGCCTGGAGCGACGTAGTGGATCGGACGCCGCCGTTACCGCCGTTCTGTTCGAGATGGGGAAATTCCTCCTCGGGCTCTTATCTCGGCCAATGCCGGCGGTGGCATCAGCTTTGGCGCCGCCGGTTCGCTCGTGCTGCTGATCGTCTGGGTTTACTACTCCGCCCAGGTCTTCCTGCTGGGCGCGGAGTTCACCTGGGTCTATGCGCGGGCCCACGGATCGCATGCGCCGAACGTGGCCAAGGCCGAGGCGGTCGTTGCGCAAACCCCCACGCAGAAGAAAGCGGACCGAGATACCCAGCCGCGGCGACGAAGTTCCCATCCTTCTTCGCCCGTAGGGCAACCACCAGCCTCAAGGCGACGACCGCCGCCTCGTGCCGGCATACCCGGCAGCGAACGGGAACGCAGCTCCACTATCAGCCGTTCGAGGTCCGCAGGGTCTACGGGCTTCGGTGAAGTGCTGGTCGAACCCTGCTTCCGAACGCCCGGCGCTTGTCTTCCTCCTGGCCCCATCCGGTCAAGGCCACGACCACGATGCTCTTGCCCACCGTTCCGGCAGCGAATGCGGCGCGCCGCGTCGTAGCCGTTCAATCGCGGCATTCCGATGTCCAGCAGGATGATGTCGGGCGAAACGCCGCCGCTTCCTCGACGGCCTGCACACCGTCATTCACTGCGCGGACTTCGTTGCCCATCAGCGCGCAGTACGGCGCTCAGTGCTCTCCCGCCGCATCCCGGTTGTCGTCGGCGACGAGAATGCGGCACTCGCCCGTGCCAGGCGCGTTGTTCGCCGTGGTCGTTCGCGGGCGACCGGAGAGGCACGACGGAAGCCATCGGAAGGCGAACGAGGAACTCGGCACCCTTGCCTGCGTCCCTCGCTGCGGGCTTCGACGTTGCCGCCGTGCATTTCCACCAGCTGCCGAACGAGCGTCAGCCCGATACCCAAACCGCCCTGCGATTTTTCCAGCGACCGGTCGACCTGCGTGAACATGTCGAAAATGGTGGGCAAGTGCGTCCGCGGGGATGCCGATGCCCGCATCCCGGCACGGTCACGCTGACCTCCCTCTCGCCGCGGGTCACGGTCAGCCAGATGTGCCCGCCGCGCTCCATGTACTTCGCCGCGTTGTTCAATAGATTGGAGAAAATCTGAGCGAGGCGCACAGGATCGGCATCGAGATAGATCGGCTGTGGAGTCGATCGACAGCGTCAATTCGTGCCCGGCAGCTCGATATCAGCGGCTGCGCGGTGTCCACGGCGCTCTTGATGACCGACGCAAGCTCGACACGCTCCCGCCGCAGCTCGAGCTTTCCGCGGCTGATCCGGCTTACGTCGAGCAGATCGTCGATGAGCCGCACCATCTGGCCGATCTGGCGCTCCATCATCGCGCGCGCCTGCTCGACCGCCGGCCCGTTGTTGCCCGCGAGGTGGATGATCTGCAGCGCGTTGCGGATCGGCGCGAGCGGATTGCGCAGCTCGTGGGCCAGCGTCGCCAGGAACTCGTCCTTGCGGCGGTCCGAGTCGCGCAGCCGCTCGCTTTGCGCCCGCAAGCGTGGCCTCGGCGTGGGTGAGGTCGATCAGGCTGATCTCGTACCTCATATTGCCGGCGCCGCGCGCGGATCGCGGTTCGCAAGCGCTGATCAGCGTCGTCACCCGAACGGGCCGCTCCAGGATGGTGACGTTGCCGAGCAGTTGCATCGCCTGAGCCGCCACCGAGGAGTCGGCCCCGACGCCGATCAGCAGGATGATCGGCACTTCCGACCACGGCGGCTGGGATTCCAGGACTCGAGCGAGAGCGTTCGCCGTCGCTGGCGGCGACGACTTCCTCGGTCAGCAGAATCGCGCCGGCGCCGTCGCGCGAGGCTCCGCGCGAGCGACTCGGGATCGGTGTCGACATGGCAGGTCGAGGCCGGCGTCCGCGATGATGGTTCGAGTGAGCGCGGCGTCGGCGGACGTCGGCGCCAGCACCAGCACCCGTTCGGGATCAGTCGTCGGCGCCTGGCTCATTGCGTTCCGCCGCCCCACCGATGGCCCCACGAATTTCGGAAAACCGGTCAGCACGCCCTGAAAGTCCCGCACGGGTTGCCTGACGGTAACCCCTTTGTCGAGCCGCATTTCGCGAATCGTCCGCTCATGCTTGCCGGTCCGTTTCTTGATGACCGAGATCGCCTGCCGCACTTCGCCGAACGCCTCGAAGTAGCGCAGCGATATCACGGCATCGGCGAGGTAGCTCGCATCCAGCGGTAACGTAGACATCGGCGCCGACCATCCCATGCTGCGTCATCAGGAGCAACGTGGTCACTCCGCTCTGGCCGAGGATAGGTGAGAAGCTCGTGGATGTGCAGCGTCAGGAAACGCTCGCTCGGGGTGGCGTTGAGATAGCCGTTCAGGCTGTCGATCACCACCATCTGTGTGTTCTCTTTCTCCACGCTCACGCGCATTGCATGCGCGAATTCGCCCGGCGAAGCTCGGCGGGGTCCACTTGCCGCACGCTCATCCGGCCTTCGCGCACCAGGCCCTCGACGTCCATGCCCAAAGCCTGCGGAGCGCTCCATGGAGGTCGCGACACTTTCGTCGAACAGATACAGCACCGGGTGCTCGCCGCGCTTTGCGGCCGCGACGGCAAATTGAGATCGCAAGCGAGGACTTTCCGGTGCCGGCGGCGCCGATGAGAAGCGTGCTCGTGCCTTTCGCGAGCCCGCCACCCAATAGCGCGTCGAGCTCGAGCGATGCCGCTCTCGATCGCCTCGCGTGCGTACGGGACCTTGTGCTCGGCAGCGATCAATCGTGGAAACACCTGCAGTCCGCCTTTGCGGATGACGAAATCGTGATGGCCCTCGCTGAACCGGCGGCCCCGCATCTTGTTGACCTGCAACTGCCGCCGTATCGAGCCGAACTCCGGCGTTTGCCGCCCGAGGCTGATCACGCCCTGTGCGCTGCTGTGCAGCTGCATATCGCGAGATTCGCCCGTCAGATCGTCGAGGAACAGCAATGTGGTTTGCTGGTGCGCGAAATATCGCTTGAGGGCAAGGATCTGCCGTCGATAGCGCAGCGGGGCTCTCGGCCAGCATGCGGAACTCCGAGAGCGAGTCGAGGACCAGCCGGTCGGGCTTGATCCGCGCGGCTTCCGCCAGCACGGCCTTGGTCGTCTCGGCGAGCTCGACCTCGGAAGGGTGATACATCGTGTACCGGGCGTCCGGCTTCAAGCTCTCTTCCGAAGCCAGAATTTCGAAGATGTGGATGCCCGTCGAGCGACCAGCCGTGAGATTCCGCGGCGGCGCGCAACTCCTTTCCTCTTCCGCGAGCGTGACGAACATGCAGCGCTCGCCGCGCTTCACGCCTTCGAGCATGAATTGCAGGGCAAGTGTCGTCTTGCCGGAGCCCGGATCGCCTTCAACGAGGTAAAGCCCGTGCGGAGTCAACCCGCCGCACGGGATTTCGTCCAGCCCCTCGATGCCGGTGGGAACGAGATTGGTTGCGTCGCGTCTGGAGTCGTCGGGATTCATGAACTCCTTCCTTCACTCGACCACGCGCGGATGCGAAGCGGCGATCCGAACGGTCTAGTAGCCGCTTGGAGCGGTCGACTCTCTCGGGCAAACGGGGAATCTCGCTCGGGACAGTACCCCCTCTGTTGCCGGCATTTGTGTGCGGTGGCGTACCGAAAAACTGAAGACAGGAAACGTATGGTAGATGCGGGTGGGAAGGGATCGCTTTCAAGCGGGCGATTCGATCCCGCGATTCGCGCAACAGGCGCCATTCGAACAGCATCGACCGGGAGCGACCATGCAGCTAGGCGACCAGCGGGCCAGTGGCAACGTCGAGGATCGACGGGGGATGGGAATCGGGGGCGGGCTGGGCGTCGGCGGAATCGTGATCGCGCTCGTCGCCTATTTCCTCGGTTTCGACCCCAGCACCGTGATCAATGTGGCCGAACAGGTCAGCACCCAGCGCGACACGCGGGAAGCGCCCAAGGGGGCCCCGACGGACGAGATGGGGCAGTTCGTCTCCAAGGTCCTCGGCAGCACCGAGGACGTCTGGGGCAAGATCTTCCAGCAGTCCAACAGCTCGTACCGTCCCCCGACGCTGGTCCTCTACGACGGGCAGGTGCGCTCGGCCTGCGGGATGGGGCAAGCGGCCATGGGTCCCTTCTACTGTCCCGAACGACGAGAAGCTCTACATCGATCTCGCCTTCTTCCGCGACCTGCAAACGCGCTTCCACGCGCCGGGCGATTTCGCCCAAGCCTACGTGATCGCCCACGAAGTCGGGCACCACGTGCAGAAGCTCACCGGCGGCTTCGAGAAGCGTGGAAGCGGCGCGCGGCGCGCGTCCAGGCCCGATCCAACCAGAATTCCGTGCGCCTGGAATTGCAGGCCGACTGCTACGCGGGCGTCTGGGGACACTACGCGGACACGATGAAACAGCTGGATCCCGGCGACATCGCCGAAGCGCTCAATGCCGCGACGGCGATCGGCGACGACCGCCTACAGAAGCAAACGCAGGGTCGCGTCGTACCCGAGTGCGTTCACCCACGGCTCGTCGGAGCAGCGGGTGCGCTGGTTCAAGCGCGGCTTGGACTCGGGCCAGCCCGAAGGACTGCGACACGTTCTCGACGAACTCGGTGTGAGTCGGCCCCAGTCGCCAGGCGGCTGACACCCGAATCGGGTGGCGGACTACAAACGGATAGGGAGCTCGACGACGGACTGGCGCATCGGGCCGGCGTCTAATCGGTTTGCATCCTTCCAACAGGAGTTCGTCATGCAGGACGCTCCAGAGGTCACATTTCTGGTGCTGATGGATGCATTCGTCATCGCGCTGCTGGTGATGCTGTTGAACGGGTGCAGCGCAAGGCCTGTGCGATTCAGGACCATCCGCATGGCGATTTCGTCAGTCACATGGCCGCGGCCCCGGATGCACGCGCGCGCAGCGCGGAGACGATCAGCGGCGCGTCGGATAGCCCGGCATTTCGAACTGCGCGACGCGCAGGGACTCGAGCAGGTGGCAGCCGCCCGTCGTCCATGGCCGTGAGCGGCGGACGCACGAAGCGCCAGTCCGGATCGTGGGCGAATTCCGAGAGGACGCGCTTCATCGCCGCGATCATCGTCGGCGCCTGGAAAATCCGGCGCAGCGTATCCGCCCGCGCTTGCAGCGCTTCGCCCTCCGCGCTGTTCCAGTTTTCGTAGAGCGCGTGAATGCCGGCCGGGTTCATGTTCACCGTCGCGCTGATGCACCCGGCGCCGCCAATGGCCAATGCTTTCGACAACAATGCCTCGCTGGCCGGGAAAACGTCGAACCCGCCGCGGGCGTAGGTGTCGATCATGGCTTTCGAGTTGTTCCAATCCCCTGACGAATCCTTGGCGCCGGCGATGGCTTTCGGATAGCGCTTCAGCAGCCGCTCGATGCAGGCTGAGCGTGATGGGGACCTGAGTCAATTGGGGAAAGTGGTACAGGTAGATCGCCAGAGCCGGTCGTCGCCCACCTGCTCGATCACCTGCGAGTAGTACGCGAACACGCCGTCATCGCTGACGCCTTTGTAATAGAACGGCGGGACCATCAGCACGCCGGCCGCGCCGTTCTCCACCGCGTGCCGGGTCAGCATCACGGCGTCGCTTGATCGAGACAGGCTCCCGTTCCGGGCATCAGCTTCGACGCCGGAATGCCCGCTTCCAGAAGCGCGTCCGTCAGGGCCAGCCGTTCGTCGACCGACAGCGACGCGGCTTCGGAATTGGTCCCGAAGATCGGCAAGCCCGGCGTGGTTGTCCACGAGCCAGCGGCAATGGGCGATGAAGCGATCCACATCGGGTTCGAGGCGCCGCGTGAAAGGGGTGAGCTTACGGGTGCCAGACGCACCGCGCAGATCGAGGGGGTCACTGGAGTACCTTCGGCGCTTCGCGCTCCGGTATTCGCCCTTGGGGCGGCCAGCGGTCTCGCTGGATGCCTTCGCGCTCGCGCTCCGGTATTCGCCCTTGGGACGGCCCGGCGGGCTCATGGGGTCTCCCGTTTCGGTGTCGTTCGCGGCGCCCGCATGAAGTCGAAGTCGACTCCCTGGTCGGCCTGCGTCACCGTCTCCAGGAACAGCTTGCGATAGCCGCGGTCGGCAGTCGGGGCGACGACCGGGTTCGCGCGTGCGCGCTGTGCCAGCTCGTCGTCGGACACCAGCAGCGAAATCGTCGCGGTTGGCGACGCTGAGACGGATCCGGTCGCCACTCCGCACGTGCGCGAGCGGCCCGCCGATCGCGGCCTCCGGGGTGACGTGGAGCACGATCGTGCCGGCGGCGGTGCCGCTCATGCGGCCATCGGAGATGCGCACGAGGTCCTTGACGCCCGCTCGCGCCAGCTTGCGCGGGATGGGGATATAGCCGGCCTCGGGCATCCCGGGCGCCCCTTGGGACCGATGTTCTTGAGCACGAGGATGTCGTCCGGCGTCACGTCGAGCGCATCCGAGTCGATGCGTTCGGCAAGGTCCTCCGTGTTCTCGAAGACGACCGCGCGACCCTCGTGCTCCATCAGGGTCGCGTCCGCGGCGGATTGCTTGATGATCGCGCCGCCCGGCGCCAGATTGCCACGCAGCACCGCGATGCCGCCCTGCGGATAGATCGGATCGCGACAGGCTGCGCACGACGTCCTGCGCGAAGCCCGGTCCGGCCCGCTCGATCTCCTCTCGCCGAGCGTGCGTCCGGTGACGGTCAGCGCCTCGAGGTGCAGCAAGGGTTTCAACTCCCGCAGCAGCGTCGCCATGCCGCCGGCGTGGTGGAAATCCTCCATGTAGTGCCGGCCCGAGGGCTTGAGATCCAGCAGGACCGGCGTCTCGCGCCCCATTCGGTCCAGCGTCTGGAGGTCGATGTCGAGACCCACGCGGCCGGCGATCGCCGTCAGGTGCACGATCCCGTTGGTCGAGCCGCCAATCGCCAGGAGGACGCGCATCGCATTCTCGAACGCGGCCGGCGTGAGGATCCTTGTCGATCGTCAGCTTGTCGCGCGCCATCCGGACCGACTGCGCGCCGGTCTCCTCGGCGATCCGGATGCGGTCCGCGGTCACCGCGGGCGGCGACGCGCCGCCGGGCATCGTCATGCCCAGCGCCTCGGCAATGCACGCCATCGTGCTGGCCGTGCCCATCACCGAGCAGGTGCCCACGCTCGCGACCAATTGGTTGTTGACGTCGGCCGTCTCCGCGGCATCGATCTCGCCGGCGCGGAACCTGCCCCAATAGCGGCGGCAGTCGGTGCAGGCACCGACGCGCTCGCTGCGATGGGAACCGGTCAGCATGGAGCCGGTGACAAGTTGAATCGCCGGAATGCCTGCCGACGCCGCGCCCATGAGCTGCGCCGGCACGGTCTTGTCGCAGCCGCCGAGCAGCACGACGGCATCCATGGGTTGCGCGCGAATCATCTCCTCGGTGTCGATGGACATGAGGTTGCGCAGGTACATGCTCGGTCGGCGCGGCGAAGCTCTCGTGGAGCGAGATCGTCGGGAAAGCGGCATCGGCAGTCCGCCCGCGAGCATGACGCCGCGCTTGACCGCCTCGACGAGCTGCGGCGCGTTGCCGTGACAGGGGTTGTACGCGCTGCCGGTGTCGGCGATGCCGATCACGGGCGGTCGAGCGCGGCGTCCGTATACCCGCCGCCTTTGATGAAGGCCTTGCGCAGAAAGAGCGAGAACTCGGGGTCGCCGTAACTCGTGAGGCCGCGGCGCATGCCGGCGCGCTCGGGATTCTCGGCGTCGTCGTCGGGCGTGTTCGGCATGGCGATCACCTGCGGTGGGAAGGTTGGCGCGTCCGCCCCGATGTTGGCGCCCGCAATCCCCTTTGTCCAGCGCTGGACCGTCGTGCGCCCGCTCGCGGCGCAAGGAATGACCTGGGGGCAACCCGTCTGTTCACTGATGGCGGCAATTCGCCGACATTGCGGAGAAAGTCATGCGCACGACCAAGCGAATCTGCAGAGTGGTTGGCAGGAATGGCGCTGGCATGGATGGTGGGCACCGTTCCCGCGTGCGGGTCGATGGGCGGGACCAGAGTACCTCAGTGGACCCGACCTTTGCGACCGGGCGACAGCATCCTGCTCTGAGGCCGCTGGCGCAAACTCGCGCTCCGATAGGGTATTCCCAAAGGGAAGGGGTTTCCCAAAGGAAGGGGTATTCCCAAAGGGAAGTCAAAGAAAAAAAAGCCGGGCATCGCGCCCGGCTTCTATTCGGCTGTTGCTTCCCGCGTCGGGAATTACGCAGCCTGGATGTTGCTCGCTTGCTTGCCCTTCGGACCCGTCGTCACTTCGAACGAGACCTTCTGGCCTTCCTTCAGCGTCTTGAATCCCGGCATGTTGATCGCCGAGAAGTGCGCGAACAGGTCTTCACCGCCGCCATCCGGAGTAATGAATCCGAAGCCCTTTGCATCGTTGAACCACTTCACAGTTCCAGTTGCCATTTCAGTATTTCCCCACGAACAAAAAGAAATCGGGACGGAGCCCGGCCAATGTTTCGATCTCAAGGAAAGAACGACGGTGGAACGACTGCAAAGCGGTCGTACAGGGCGTACTTACTACCTTGAAACTAAAACACTTTGCGGAGGATACTCGCCTAGTTCGCCCGGCGCCAGCGGTTTTTTGGGGGTCGAAATGGGCCATTTTCCGGGGATTGCGGCGGCCTCCTGACGCCCATCCGGGCGGACCGCATCGGCCCCGGTCGGGCCTCCTAGGCCTCGGCGCGCACCAGCGCGGCGCCCGCCGCGAGCGCCCGGAGCTTGCCGCGGGCGACGTCGCGGGCGAGCGGCACCATCCCGCAGTTCGTGCAGGGGAAAAGCCGCTCGGCGGGGACGTGGCGCAGCGCCGAACGGAGGGTCGCCGCGACGTCCTCCGGCGTTTCGACCCGGTCGGTCGCCACGTCGATCGCCCCTACCAGCACATCCTTGCCTTCGAGGAGCCCGATGAGCTCGATCGGGACGTGCGAATTCGCGCATTCGAGCGACACCTGCCGGATCGACGAGCGCGAGAGCAGGGAAACGTCTGCTCGTACTGCCTCCACTCTCCCGAGCGTCTGTTTCCAGTCGATGTTGGCCTTGATCCCGTAGCCGTAGCAGATGTGGACGGCGGTCGTGCAGCGAGGCCCTGCGCGGCTCGCTCGAGCGTCGCCACTCCCCAGTCGCGCACCTCGTCGAAGTAGACGTTGAACGCCGGCTCGTCGAACTGGATGACGTCGACGCCCCGTGGCCTCGATCGCGCGCGCCTCCTCGTTCAGGATCTCGGCGAACGCCCACGCGAGCTTCTCGCGGCTTCGGTAGTGGGCGTCGTAAAGGGTGTCGACCATCGTCATCGGGCCGGGCAGCGTGACCTTCACCCTGCGCTCCGTCGTGCCGCGCAGGAACCGCGCCGCGTCGACGAACACCGGATGCCGCCGCGCGACCGGCCCGACCACTACGGGCACGTCCGCGTCGTAGCGGTTGCGGATCCGGACCGTCTTGCGGTGCTCGAAATCGACACCGTCGAGGGCCTCGAGGAACGTCGTCACGAAATGGCGGCGCGTCTGCTCGCCGTCGGTGACGATGTCGATCCCCGCCTCGACCTGGTCACGGACCGCGAGGCGGACCGCATCTTCGATGCCCTCGGCGAGCGCGTCGCCTTCGAGGCGCCACGGGGCCCAGAGCGTCTTCGGCTCGGCGAGCCAGGCGGGCTTGGGCAGACTGCCCGCAATCGTCGTTTGCAGAAGTTTGGTCATTGCGGTGTCTCCCGGCAGTCGCGCGCCCTCGTGGACCGAGGTGGGCGATTATGTTCAATCTTCCCATGTCCAAAGTCCTTTTTTCCGACAATGAATTCCCCGAGTTGAAGATCGAGCGCGAGCTGTTCGCCGCGGCCGGCGTCGAGCTCGTCACGGCCCAATGCAAGTCCGAGGACGACGTGATTGCGGCCGCTGCCGGCTGCGCGGCCATCCTTCTCCAATATGCCCCGATCACCGAGCGGGTCGTCGCGTCGTTGCCGAAGCTCGGCATCGTGAGCCGGATCGGCGCGGGCTTCGACACCATCGATACGGAAGCCTGCGCGCGGCACGGCGTCTGGGTCGCGAATTCACCCGACTACGGCGTGGGCGAGGTCGCGACGCACGCGCTGGCGCTGGCCCTCGCGCTCCTGCGCAACATCGTCGCCTACCATCGCGACATCCACGCGGGGAAGTGGCATTACCTGTCCTCGGGCGCCTTGCGCCGGGTCGGCGACATGACGCTCGGCATCGTCGGCCTGGGGCGCATCGGCAAGCGGATGGCGCACGTCGGCCGCAACGTGTTCAAGCGCGTCGTTGCGTGCGATCCCTACATCATCGACGGCGATTTCCCGGCGTTCGTCGAGCGCCGCGACCTTGCCGGGCTCTTCGGCGAAAGCGACGTCGTCTCGCTGCACGTGCCGCTCAACGCGCGAAACGCGCGGCATGATCGACGCGAAGGTGCTGGGCGGCGCGAAGCCCGGGAGCCTTCCTGGTGAATACCGCCCGCGGCGCCGTCGTCGACGTCGACGCCGCCCTGCGCGCGCTCGACGCCGGGAAGCTCGCGGGACTGGGGCTCGACGTGCTGCCGGAGGAGCCGGTGCCGGAGGGCTCGAAGCTCATCGGGCATCCGCGGGTGATCCTGACGCCGCACGCCGCGTTCTTCTCGGTCGAGTCGGAGCGCGAGCTCCGGCGCAAGGCGGCGCAGAACATCGTCACGTGGCTCGCCACGGGGCGCCCTGACTACGTCGTCGCTGCCGGCACGCGCCGCCCGTGACCGTCGTGGCGTTACACTGACCGATTCACGGGAAGGCGTAGCCGATGGCGGGTGTGGACATTCGGGCGGTGCATGAAGCACTTCGGTTCGACGCACGTCATCCGCGGTGTCGACATCGCGATCGCCGACGGCGAGTTCTGCGTCCTGGTGGGCCCGTCCGGATGCGGCAAGTCGACGCTCCTGCGGATGATCGCCGGGCTGGAGGAAATCGGCGCCGGCGAGATCGCGATCGGCGGCACCGTGGTCAACCGCGTGCCGCCCAAGGAGCGCGACATCGCGATGGTGTTCCAGAACTACGCCCTCTATCCGCACATGACCGTGCGCGACAACATGTCGTTCGCGCTCATGCTCGCGAAGCGGTCGAAGGAGGACATCGGCGAGCGCGTGCAGAAGGCCGCCGACATCCTCGGCCTCGCGCCCTATCTCGACCGTTATCCGCGCGCAGCTGTCCGGCGGACAGCGGCAGCGCGTGGCGATGGGCCGGGCGATCGTCCGCGACCCGCAGGTGTTCCTGTTCGACGAGCCGCTGTCCAATCTCGACGCCAAGCTGCGCGTGCAGATGCGCACCGAGATCAAGGAGCTCCATCAGCGCCTGGCGACCACCGTCGATCTATGTGACGCACGACCAGATCGAGGCGCATGACGATGGCCGACAAGATCGTCGTGATGCGCGACGGCATCGTCGAGCAGATCGGCGGCCCGCTCGACCTCTACGACCATCCGGTGAACATCGTTCGTCGCGGGTTTCATCGGCTCGCCGGCGATGAACATGATCCCCGGCACGGCACGCAGCGCAGGCGGCGCGCCCTGCGTGGAGTTCGGCGACGGCGTCGTGCTGCCCCTGCCCGCGGGCGCCCGCGCCGAGGACGGCGAGGCCGTGCTGTTCGGACTGCGGCCCGAGCATTGCGCGCTCGGCAGCGCCGGGCTGCCGGTGCAGGTGATCGTGGTCGAGCCGACCGGCGCCGACACGCAGCTCTATTGCCGCTTCAACGGGCAGGAAGTCACGGCGACGATCGGCGATCGCACCGACTGCCGTCCGGGCGACCGGATCAACCTCGCGCCCGATCTTCGGCGCGCGCATCTGTTCGACGCGGCGAGCGGTTCGCGGCTCGTCGCGTGAGTTGTCAGATCGGGAACGGGCATCGCCCGCAGCCCACAACCTAAGGAGGAGTGCATGAGTGATATCAAACGTCGTGATTTCCTGAAAGCCACCGCGGGCGTCGCCGCCGGCGCCGCGCTGCGGCGGCGGATCGGCGCTGTTTGCGCCACCGGCCGAAGCGCCAGCTCAAGATCACGCCGGAGAAGGGCGCGAAGCTTCGCGTGCTGCGCTGGAAGCGGTTCGTGCAGGGCGACGAGGACGTCGTGGGCCGCGAACACGAAGAAGTTCACCGCAGCTGACGCGGCATCCGAAGTGCCGCGTCGACGCGGAAGGCTGGGAAGACGTCTGGCCCAAGGCGGCGGTCGCCGCCAACGTCGGCAGCGGTCCCGACATCGTCATCAGCACGATGGAAGACGCGCACCAGTATCCCGACAAGCTCGTCGACGTATCGGACCTCGCCAACTACCTGGGCAACAAGTACGGCGGCTGGTACGAGGCGGCCAAGGCCTACGGCCAGCACGACAAGAAGTGGGTCGCCATCATGATGGGCGCCGCCGGGCGCGACGCTGGTCGGGCGCGAAAGCCAGATCAAGGCCGCGGGCTTCGATGCAGTTCCCGCGGGACTTCGCCGGCTTCCTCAAGCTGTGCCAGGCGCTGAAGGCCAAGGGCACGCCGGCCGGCTTCGCGCTCGGCAACGCCACCGGTGACTCGAACTGGACGTTCTGGCTCGTGTGGGGCCACGGCGGCAAGCTCGTCGATGCCAAGAACAACGTCGTCATCAACAGCCCGGAAACCGATCGCCGCGCTCGAATACGCGAAGCAACTCTACGAGACGTTCATCCCGGGACGCTGTCATGGCTCGACCCGAACAACAACAAGGCGTTCCTCGACAGCCAGATCGCGCTGACCGAACAACGGCATCTCGGTCTACTACGCGGCGAAGACGTCGCAAGACCCGAAGCTCCTGGAAATGGCCAACGACATCCAGCACTATCCCTTCCCGCTCGGGGTCGACGGCAAGTCGAGGGAGTTGAACCTCGTCTTTCCGATGATGATCTTCAAGTACTCGAAGTACCCGAACGCCGCCAAGGAATACCTTCGCTTCATGATGGAGAGGAGCAATACGTGCCGTGGCAGGAGGCGTCGATCGGGTATGTGTGCCACCCGCTCGCGGCGTACGAGTCGAGCCCGTTCTGGACGGCGGACCCGAAGAAGACGCCTTACCGCGACTGCATGAAGAACATGACGACCAACGGCTACGCGGGCACCCTCGGGTATGCGTCGGCGGCGGCGCAGGCGGACTTCATCATTCCCGAACATGGTCGCGGAAGCGGCGTCGGGCTCGAAGACGCCGAAGGAAGCGGCGGAACGGGCGCAGAAGCGGGCCGAGCGCTACTACAAGGTGTAACCGCCGCCGTCCCGGGCCATTGCCGGGCGCACGCCGCCCGGCAATGGCCCTCCGACAAGGATCCACCGGACATGGTGGCTCGACCGAAGGCTACGCAGCAGACGGCGCTTGCGCGCGCTCGACAATCGAGGCGTGCTCGGGGCGCTGTTCATGCTCCCCGCGGCGGCGCTGCTGCTGCATCTTCCTCACCTATCCGCTCGGGCTGGGGACGTACCTCGGATTCACCGACGCCAAGATCGGCCGGCCCGGGCACTGGGTCGGGCTCGAGAATTTCGAGTACCTGGCGGGCGACGCCGTCACGCAACTGGCGCTGTTCAACACGCTTTTCTATACGATCGTCGCGTGCGTCATCAAGTTCGTGCTGGGTCTCTGGCTCGCGCTGCTGCTCAACAAGCACATTCCGTTCAAGGCGGCGATGCGGGCCGTCGTGCTGCTGCCGTTCATCGTGCCGACGGCGCTGTCGGCGATCGCGTTCTGGTGGATCTACGATTCGCAGTTCTCGATCATCAGCTGGGGATTGCTGAAGCTCGGCATCATCAACGAGTACATCGACTTCCTCGGCCAACCCTGGCACGCGCGCTTCTCGACGATCGCCGCCAACATCTGGCGCGGCGTGCCGTTCGTCGCCATCACGCTGCTGGCCGGGCTGCAGACCATTTCGCCGTCGTACTACGAGGCGGCGAGCCTCGACGGCGCGTCGCCGTGGCAGCAGTTCCGGTACGTGACCCTGCCGCTGCTGACGCCGATCATCGCCGTCGTGATGACCTTCTCGGTGCTGATGACGTTCACCGATTTTCAGCTGATCTACGTGCTGACGCGCGGCGGCCCGCTCAATTCCACGCACCTGATGGCCACGCTGTCGTTCCAGCGGGCGATCTCGGGCGGCAGCCTGGGCGAGGGCGCGGCGATCGCGACGGCGATGGTGCCGTTCCTGCTGGCCGTGATCCTGTTGAGCTACTTCGGCTTGCAGCGCCGCGCCTGGCAGCAGGGCGGGGCCGACAAATGAGCACGAACGGCCGCCGAATCCGCCGCGCGGCGCTTCGGCCGCCCGGCGCCGACTCGCAGGGGATGAACTACCTCGTTTCGCTGCCGCGCCGGATCGTCACCGTGCTACGCGCCGCTCGTCGGCGTTTCTGATCGTGCTGCTCTTCCCGTTCTACTGGATGATCGTCACCACGTTCAAGCCGAACGAGGAGCTCCTGTCGCGCGAGGGCAATCCCTTCTGGGTGAAGAATCCGACGCTGGCGCACATCAAGAAACTCCTGTTCGACACCGCGTATCCGGATTGGCTGTGGAATACGATCCTGGTGTCGGTCACGGCGACGTTCATCTCGCTCTTCGCCAGCGTGCTCGCGGCCTACGCCATCGAAAGACTGCGCTTCCGCAGCGCGCGCTACGTCGGGATGAGCATCTTCCTCGCGTATCTCGTGCCGCCGTCGATCCTGTTCATTCCGCTCGCCGCCGTCATCTACAAGCTCCAGCTCTTCGACACGCGGCTCGCGCTGATCCTCACGTATCCGACGTTCCTGATCCCGTTCGCGACCTGGCTTCTGATGGGGTATTTCAAGTCGATTCCGATCGAGCTCGAGGAATGCGCGCTGATCGACGGCGCGACGCGGCTGCAGATCCTGGTGAAGATCATCCTGCCGCTGGCGGTGCCGGGCCTCATTTCGGCGGGCATCTTCGCGTTCACGCTGTCGTGGAACGAATTCATCTATGCGCTGACGTTCGTCTCGTCCTCGGAGGTCAAGACCGTGCCGGTCGGCGTCGTGACCGAGCTGGTCGAAGGCGACGTCTACCACTGGGGATCGCTGATGGCCGGCGCGCTGCTCGGTTCGCTGCCGGTGGCCGTGCTGTATTCGTTCTTCGTCGAGTACTACGTGTCGGGGCTCACCGGCGCCGTCAAGAGAGTGAGCGCGGATCGTCCGGATCGCGAGGCTCGCCGCGATGCGCTAGAATTCACCTTTTCGCAGGTGGAGAGACCCCATGAGCATCCAGGACAAGATTCGCGAGCAGGTCACGTCGCAACCGGGTCGTGCTGTACATGAAGGGAACGCCGCAGTTTCCGCAATGCGGATTTTCGGCGACCACGGTCGAGATCCTGAAGCGCTGCGGCGTCACGGACTACCAGGCGGTCGACGTGCTGCAGGATCCGGAAATCCGGCAGGGCATCAAGGAATACGCCAACTGGCCGACGATTCCCCAGCTCTATCTCAACGGCGAATTCATCGGCGGCTGCGACATCCTGAAGGAGATGTACCAGGCGGGCGAGCTCCGGCAGCTCCTCGCCAAGCAGCCAGTCTGATCGACCTCCGCGCCGCGGTGCCCGCGGCGTCGCTCGGCGATTCCGGCTAGGTCCGCGCGCGCTGGACCCGCCTCACCGCATCGACGTGCTTCAGGCCGCGCATGATGCGCGCGAGGTGGCGTGCGGTCTTTCACCTGCACGCTGAAGAACATCGCGATGAGCCCGTCGCCATCGGGCCGTTCCATCGACACGTTGTCGATGTTGCCCATGCGCGTCCGCGATCGACGTGGCGAGGTCGGCCAGCAACCCGCGGCGGTCGGCGACCATGAGCCGTATGCCCGCGTCGAATACGCCCTCGACGTCCGGCTGCCCAGTCGACGTCGACGTACTGCTCTCCGTCCCCGCGTTGTTTTCGCAGCGTGATGCAGTCCTTCAAATGCACCGCGAGGCCGTGGCCCTTCCTGAAGTGGCCGACCACCCGGTCGCCGCGGGATCGGGCGGCAGCACTTCGCGTACTGGATGGCGACGCCCTCGACGCCGCGCAGCGTCAGCGCGGACGGCTGCGCGGTCGCCGCGGCGCCGGCTTCCGATCCGGGTTTGCCCGCCGGGCGCGTCAGGGCCTGGGCGACAACGAATGACAGCCGCTTGCCGAGCCCGATGTCGGCCAGGATGTCGAGCTGACTCTTGGCGCCGAACTCCTTCTGCAGCGATTCCCAGCGCTCCCACGAGATCGTCTCGGCGCGACCTTGAGCGTGGCCAGCGCCTGGTCGAGCAACTGCTCGCCGAGCGCCGCCGACTCCTTCTGCTGCAAACCCTTCAGGAAGTGGCGGATGCGCGAGCGCGCCTTGCCGGTGGCGACGAACGACAGCCATGACGGATTCGGCCGGGCGGAAGGCGAGGTGAGGATCTCGACGTGGTCGCCGTTCTTGAGCTCGGTGCGCAGCGGCATGAGCTCGTAGTTGATCCGCGCCGCGACGCAGTGGTGGCCGACGTCGGTATGCACCGCGTATCCGAAATCGACCGCGGTCGCCCGCGCGGCAGCGCCATGATCTTGCCCTTCGGCGTGAACACGTAGATCTCGTCCGGAAAGAGGTCGCCCTTGATGTTCTCGAGAAACTCCTTCGAGTCGCGCGACTCGGACTGGATCTCGAGCAGGCTTTGCAGCCAGCGATGCGTCTCGCGCTGCGCCTGCGCGAGATCGAGCCTCGCCCAGGCGACTTGTACAGCCAGTGCGCGGCAACCCCCGTTTCCGCGATGCGGTGCATCTCGTGCGTGCGGATCTGCGCTTCGAGCGGCGTTCCGAACGGACCGAACAGCGTCGTGTGCAGCGACTGATAGCCGTTGGCCTTGGGAATCGCGATGTAATCCTTGAATTTCCCCGGGATGGGCTTGTAGAGGCCGTGCAGCGCGCCCAGGGCCGCGTAGCACGCCGTCGTGTCCGCGACCAGAACCCGCACGCCGTAGATGTCGAACACCTGGGAAAACGTGTAGCGCTTCTCGCCCATCTTCTTGTAGACGGAGTAGATGGTCTTTTCGCGCCCCGAGACGACGGCCGTGATGCCGGCCTTGGCGAAGCCGTCGCGGATGACGTCGAGCAGGCGGTTCATCACCTCGCGCCGGTTGCCGCGCGCCGCCTTGATGGCGTTGGCGAGGATGCGGAAGCGCATCGGATAGAGATGCTTGAACGCGAGATCCTGCAGCTCGAGGAAGAGCGAGTTGAGTCCGAGCCGGTTCGCGATCGGGGCGTAGATGTCGAGCGTCTCGTGCGCGATCCGGCGCCGGTGCGGCGGCGCCATCGCATCGAGCGTGCGCATGTTGTGCAGCCGGTCCGCGAGCTTGATCAGGATCACGCGGACGTCCTGCGCCATCGCGAGCAGCATCTTGCGGAAGCTCTCGGCCTGCGCGTCCTCGCGCGAATTGAATTCGATCTGGTCGAGCTTGGAGAGTCCGTCGACCATGTCGGCGACGAGCTTGCCGAACGAGGTCTCGATCTCCGACTTGGTGATGGCGGTGTCTTCCATCACGTCGTGCAGCAGCGCGGCGGCGAGGCCCTGCGCGTCGAGCCGCCACTGCGACAGGATGCTGGCGACCGCCAGCGGGTGCGTTATGTACGGCTCGCCCGACTTGCGGAATTGGCCGCGATGGGCGGAGTCGGAGAACTGGAACGCGCGCTCGACGAGCGCGATATCAGGCGGCGGCAGGTAATTGCCGAGGTGTCGGGTGAACTCCGCTATTTCCGACATGCTCCATCGCCACGGCTGGACAGCACTGCGTTAGCTTTGGCGCCTTGAGCAGCATTTCGATTCCGACCTTGCCGGCGGCGATTTCGCGCAGGGCGACGACGGTCGGCTTGTCGCGGTCGGTGTCGACGAGCGGCGAGCTGCCGGCCGAAATCTGCCGGGCGCGATTGGTCGCCGCGAGCGTGAGCTCGAAGCGGTTGGGAATTTTCTCGAGGCAGTCGTCGATCGTGATACGGGCCATGGAATCCTCTTGGGCGGTGTCGGTCAATTTTCCAGCAGGCGCTGCAGGAGGTGCGCGTGACGCACCAGCTGCCGCGGAGCGGTCAGGCGGGCCGCGCGCACGATCGCGCACAGATCGTCGACTGCTCTTGCAAAGTCCTGATTCATAATAACATAATCGAACTCGCCGCAGTGGCGCATTTCTTCGCGCGCGGCGTCCAGCGCGCCGCAGGATGACCTCGGGCGAGTCCTGGCCGCGCTTTTCGAGCCGCTCGCGCAACAGGGCGAGCGAGGGCGGCAGGATGAAGATGTGGACGGCTTCCGGGATCAGGCGGCGCACCTGCAGCGCGCCCTGCCAGTCGATTTCCAGCAATACGTCATGGCCATGGGCGACCTGATCGGAGAGCCACGTGGCCGACGTCGCATACCAGTGACCGTGGACGAAGGCGTGCTCGAGGAACTCGCCGTTGGCCTTCAAGGCGAGGAAGCGGGGCTCGTCGACGAAGTGATAATGGACGCCGTCCGTCTCGCCCGGACGCGGTGCGCGCGTCGTGTAGGACACGGAAAGTCGTATCCCGGGCTCGCGCTCGAGCAAGGCAGCGACAAGGCTCGTCTTGCCCCGCCGGAGGGTGCCGCCAGCACGAACAGGCACCCGGAGGCCGGCGGAGCCTTGGTGGGAATCAGCTGGAGCATCCCCGATCGGCGCTGCGCGCCGTTCCCCCAGGGGGCGAGCGCCTGGGGCGGCCCGGCGGCGCTCGGCATCCCCCGATCGGCGCTGCGCGCCGTTCCCCCAGGGGGCGAGCGCCTTGGGGCGGCCCGGCGGCGCTCGGTCGGTTCCCCCGAACGGCGCTGCGCCGCCCCCGGGGGCGATCGCCTTGGGGCGGCCCGGCGCGCTGTGTTCCCCGATCGGCGCTGCGCGCCGTTCCCCAGGGGGCGAGCGCCTTGGGGCGGCCCGCGGCGCTCATTCGACGTTTTGCACCTGCTCGCGCATCTGCTCGATCAGCACCTTCATCTCGAGCGACGCCTGCGAAAGCTCGGCGTCGACCGATTTGGATCCCAGCGTGTTTGCCTCGCGGTGCAGCTCCTGCATCAGGAAATCGAGACGCTTGCCCGCGCTGCCGCCCGCCGTGAGCACGCGACGAACCTCGGACAGATGGGCGCCGAGCCGCGACAGCTCTTCCGCCACGTCGACCTTGGTCGCGAAAGCGCCAGTTCCTGCTTCAGCCGCTCTCCTTCGGGGTCGAGCCCGGCCTCCCGCAAGCGCGCGCCGAGCTTTTCGGCAAAAGCTGCCTGAAGCGCCGGAATCCGGGGCGCCGACGCGCGCGACCTGGCGCTCGATGGCGTCGCAACGTTCGAGCAGCATGCGCCGCGAGTTTCGCGCCTTCGCGCTCACGCGAGGCGGAGAGCTCGGCGATTGCCTGCCCCAGGAGTCGATGGGCGTGCAGCAGCGAGCTCTTCCGGCGCAACGGTGGGTTCGGCCAGGACCCCCGGCCAGCGCAGGATCTCGCCGACCGACAGGGGCCGCGCGCCGCGGGCGACCTTGGTCACTGCGGCCGCCGCCTTCGCGAGCTCGCCGACACGCGCCAGATCCACGCGCCAGACCCGACGGTATCGGCCGCCGCGCGGTGAGCGAAATCCGGCATTCGACCTTGCCGCGCTTCAATTCGCGCGAGAATTCGCTCCCGCAGCGCCGCTTCGAGCCCGCGCAATTCGTCAGGCAGACGAACCTGGAGGTCGAGGAACCGGTGGTTGACGGAACGCAGTTCGACGGCCAGCGCCACGCCGGGCAGCTCCGCGGCAACTGCCGCGAAGCCGGTCATGCTGAGGATCATTGCCGAAACACGCCGGATTCACGCAACTTTTCCGGCTTTACTTTGGGCGCCTTCATCCGGAGAATGTATGCGTTATCTGCAACACGCGCAAGCAGCGCGATTGCCCGCTGGCATGCGAATTGCAAGCGAGTTCCGCGGATAACCTCATCCATCGCGCCCATGCCCGTCACCAATCAAGCCCTCTCCGGCGGGTATCAGCTGCTGAACTACCGGATCGATCGGCAGATCAGCCGAGGCGGTTTCTCGATCGTCTACCGCGCGTTCGACGAAACCGGGGTGCCGGTGGCGATCAAAGAATACCTGCCGTCGTCGCTGGTGCTGCGCACCGACGGCGACATCGTGCGTGCGACTTCGGCCGAGAACATGACGTCGTTCCGGTACGGCATGAAGTGCTTTTTCGAGGAAGGCCGCGCGCTCGCCAAGATCAATCACCCGAACGTCGTGCGCGTGCTGAACTTCTTTCGCGCCAACGAAACGGTGTACATGGTCATGCGCTACGAGCGCGGCCGCACGCTCCAGCAGCAGATCCAGATGCGCCAGGACCAGATGTCGGAGCGGCTCGTCCGGCACGTGTTCATGCATCTGCTGAACGGGTTGCGCGAGGTGCACACGCACAAGCTGCTGCACCTCGACATCAAGCCCGGCGAACATCTACCTGCGCACCGACGGCAGCCCGGTGCTGCTCGACTTCGGCGCGGCCCGGCAGACGCTCACCACGCAACGGCCGAAGCTCGCGCCGATGTACACGCCCGGGTTCGCCGCGCCCGAGCAATACAAGGAGCCGGATCGTCTCGGCCCCTGGACCGACGTGTACGGCACCGGCGCCAGCATGTTCGCCTGTCTCGCGGCGTTCGCGCCGCAGGCGGCGGACGCGCGCCTGCAGGAGGACCACCTCGTCTCGGCGAAGCGGATCTGGGCGGGACAATATTCCGACAACGTGCTCGAGGTCATCGATTGGTGCCTTCGCCTCGATCCGCTCGAGCGGCCGCAGTCGGTGTTCGCGCTGCAGAAGGCCATCCGCGACATCCCGCCGAAGAAGCGCAAGCTCACCGTGCTCGGCAACCTGAAACGGAAGCTGTTCACCGAAATCGGTGCGTAGTATGAACTGCCCCCATGCTCACTGCGTTCGCCACCCCCAGACGGCGGTCAGAGCCTTCGGGCGGCCGTGCGGGCGGTGAGCTCCATGCTGCTGGTTCGCCTCCCCTGAGGGGGCGGTCAGTGCCCTCGGGCGGCCGTGCGGGCACTGACGCATGCGATTCACCATCTTCCAGGAATCGCGGAAGGGCGCGCGTTCGCTCAACCAGGACCGGATCGCCTACACGTACAGCCGCGACACGCTGCTGCTCGTCGTGGCCGACGGGATGGGCGGACACGCCGGCGGCGAGATCGCCGCGCAGATCGCGGTGCGGCTCTTCATCGACCGCTTCCAGCAGGAGGCCACGCCGATCCTGAAGAATCCGCTCACCTTCCTGCACGAGACGATGGTGAAGGCGCACGCCGCGCTGGGTTCGTATTCGGCGCAGTTCTCCATGCTGGAAACTCCGCGCACCACGTGCGTCGCATGCATCGTGCAAGGCGGCCACGCCTACTGGGTGCACGTGGGCGATTCGCGGCTCTACCTCTACCGTCGCGGCGCGCTCATCAACCAGACGCGCGATCACTCGAAGGTGCAGTACCTCGTCGACCAGGGTCTGATCGGCCCCGGCGAGGTGGCCGACCATCCGGACCGCAACAAGGTCTACAGCTGCCTCGGCGGCACGGTGGATCCGGTCATCGATCTGTCGAACCGGACCGTGCTTCGCGACGGCGACATCATCGTCCTGTGCACGGACGGCCTGTGGGGCTCCGATCCCGAGCGACGAGATCGCGACCTGGCTCACGACCACGCGCCATCCTCAAGGCCGCTCCGGAAATGATGCGCGAAGCCGAGCGACGCGAGCGGCGCCGACGGCGACAATCTGTCCGCGATCATCGTTCGCTGGGGCCCGGAGACCGAGATCGACGAGCCGTCGACGACGATCACCGAAACGCGCTGCCGCTCGGCGAGTTCGCGACCCAGATCGACTCGACGCTTTCGCTCCCCGGACCGCAAAGGCACCGAGCGCGATCTCTCCGAGGACGAGATCGAGCGCGCGATCGACGAGATCCAGACGACGATCCGGCGCTATCGGCGCGAGGCTCCAAGGTCTCCCGACTTCGGCGTATCATTCGCCGGTTCGCGCCGCCGCGACCGCGCGGATCGGGGCGGCGTGCATCTCTCGTCGGCACAACCGCATGCGCCAGATCATCATCGATACCGAGACCACCGGCCTCGACCCGAAGCTCGGGCACCGGGTCATCGAGGTCGCCGCTCTCGAAGTCGCCAATCGCCGCGCGACCGGCCGGACGGTCCATCTTCGCCTCGACCCCGAACGCGAGATCGACGTTGGCGCGACCGAAGTGCACGGGATGACCTGGGACGATCTCAAGGGCAAGCCGAGATTCGAGGAGGTCGCCGCGGAATTCATCGCCTTCGCGACGGGCGCGGAATGGATCATCCACAACGCTCCGTTCGACATCGGGTTTCTCGACGCCGAGCTCGCGCGCGTCTCGCTTCCGGCGTGCGCGGACATCCACGCCGGCGTGGTCGACACCCTCGCGCTCGCCCGCGAGATGTTTCCCGGCAAGCGCAACAGCCTGGACGCGCTCTGCGAGCGCTTCGGTGTCGACAATGCGCATCGGTCGGTGCACGGCGCGCTGCTCGACGCCCAGCTCCTGGCCGAGGTGTATCTCACGATGACGCGCGGCCAGGAAACGCTCACGATCGACATGGCCCCGGCTCCGGCCGCGCTCGACGCTGCGGACCTCGCGGCGGCGGACGATGCCGTCTCCCGCGGCGGCGATCCTCGTTTTCGCGCCGAGCGCCGACGAGCTCGCCGCGCATCGCGAATACATGGCGGTGCTGGATCGCGAAACGGCAGGGCGCTGCCTGCTGGCTCGCGCTGGAGGTCGACGCGAGTCGCGGTCGCCGTCTGCAACCGCTGCCCGCGTGATTCCGATGGCCGTCGATTACCTGCAGAAGATTCTCACGGCGAAGGTCTACGACGTCGCGATCGAATCGCCGCTCGAGCTCGCGCCGGCACTGTCGCGCCGGCTCGGCAACCGCGTCCTGCTGAAGCGCGAAGACCAGCAGCCCGTCTTCTCGTTCAAGCTGCGCGGCGCCTACAACAAGATGGCGCACCTCACGTCCGCCGAGCGCGCCGCGGCGTCATCGCGGCCTCCGCCGGCAACCACGCGCAGGGCGTGGCGCTCGCGGCGCAGAAGCTCGGTTGCGCGGCGACGATCGTCGTGCCGGTGACCACGCCCCACATCAAGATCGCCGCGGTCGAGGCGCGCGGCGCGAAGGTCGTGCTGTTCGGCGACTCGTACAGCGACGCCTACGCGCACGCGCTCGCGCTGCAGAAGCGCTCGCACGCGGTGTTCGTGCACCCCTACGACGATCCGGACGTCATCGCCGGGCAAGGCACGATCGGCATGGAAATCCTGCGCCAGCACCAGGGGCCCCTCGACGCGATATTCGTCGCCATCGGCGGTGGCGGGCTCGCGAGCGGGATCGCTGCGTACGTGAAGCGCGTTCGCCCCGAGGTCAAGGTGATCGGCGTGCAGCCCGAGGATTCGGACGCGATGGCGCGCTCGATCGAGGCCGGCCGGCGCGTCAAGCTCGCGCACGTGGGTCTGTTCGCCGACGGTGTGGCGGTGAAGCAGGTGGGCAAGGAGACGTTTCGTCTCGTCCGGCAATATGTCGACGACATCGTCCGCGTCGACACCGACGCCATCTGCGCCGGCGTTGAAGGATGTCTTCGAGGACACGCGCTCCATCCTCGAGCCTGCCGGGGCGCTCGCGATCGCCGGCGTGAAATCGTGGGTGGCGGGGCACCGGACGAAGAACCGCACGTATGTCGCCATCGCCTGCGGCGCGAACATGAATTTCGACCGGCTGCGCTTCGTCGCCGAGCGCGCCGAGCTGGGCGAGCAGCGCGAGGCGGTGCTCGCGGTGACGATCCCCGAGCGGCCCGGCAGCTTCCGCGAATTCTGCAAGCTGCTGGGCAAGCGGCAGGTCACCGAATTCAACTACCGCTATTCCGATGCGCGGGTCGCGCACCTCTTCGTCGGCATCGAGGTTGCGAACCGGCGCGAAACGGACCAGCTGCTCGCGGAGTTGAAACGCCGCCGGATCGAGGCCCAGGATCTGTCCGACAACGAAATGGCGAAGCTTCATGTCCGGCACCTGGTCGGCGGACACGCGCCCGCGGCGGACAACGAGATCCTCTACCGGTTCGAATTCCCGGAACGTCCGGGCGCGCTCATGACCTTCCTCAACAGCATGAGCCGCGGGTGGAACATCAGCCTGTTCCACTATCGCAACCATGGCGCCGACTACGGTCGCGTGCTGGTCGGGATGCAGGTGCCGCCTTCGGACAAGCGCAAGTTCGGGGCGTTTCTGGTTCGCCTCGGCTATGACTGCGTCGAGGAAACCGGCAATCCGGCCTACCGGATGTTCCTGGGTCGGTAGCCCGTCGCCCCCGGCGCCTCGACGGGCGGCTGGTCGACCGCCGGCGGCGCGGACGGTAAAGGGCAGGGAATGCCCCTCCACGGCAGGCGGCCCGCGGCGAAAGTTGATCCGCCATCACAAAACCCCGGGATTCGGCTGCGAATGGCGATTCAGGCAAACTTTATGCTCTGGTCAACCGCCGGACCCCGTGGCAAACTTGTGTTCCGATTGTGGCGCACAAATTGCTGAATGGGTTGTGAGGCACTCGAGCAGAGGAGACGCATCTTGTCCGACCAGAACTCGTTGTCAGGCATCAAGGTCATGGTGATCGACGACTCGAACACCATTCGCCGCAGCGCCGAAATCTTCCTGTTGCAGGCGGGATGCACGGTCATCCTGGCGGAGGACGGCTTCGACGCGCTCGCGAAGATCACCGATCACCAGCCGAATCTCGTGCTTCGTGGACATCATGATGCCGCGGCTCGACGGCTACCAGACGTGCGCGCTCATCAAGAAGAACACGAAGTTCCAGAACATGCCGGTGATCATGCTCTCGTCGAAGGACGGGCTGTTCGACCGCGCCCGCGGCCGGATGGTGGGATCCGACCAGTACCTGACCAAGCCGTTCACGAAGGAAAGCCTGTTGAAAACCGTCGCCAACGCACGTGAACCGGCCCGTTGCGTCGCCGGCCGCCCTCGCCGGCTGATGCCGAACGCCGCCGACACCAGGATCCCGAGCCGACCATGACGATCAAGAAAATACTCATCGTCGACGACTCGCCGACGGAGCGGCACGTGCTGAACTCGCTGCTGACGAAGGCCGGTTACGAGGTCGTTTCGTGCGACAGCGGCGACGATGCGATCGTGAAGGCGAGGCTCACGATGCCCGACCTCATTCTCATGGACGTCGTGATGCCGGGGCTCAACGGTTTCCAGGCGACGCGCGCGATCAGCCGCGATGCGGCCACGAAGCACATTCCGATCGTGCTTTGCACGTCGAAGAGCCAGGAGACCGACAAGATCTGGGGAATGCGTCAGGGCGCGCGCGACTATGTCGTGAAGCCCGTGGACAAGAACGAGCTCCTGGCGAAGATCTCCGCCCTGGGCTGATCACCAACTCCACGACGACCCGGAAGCGATGGCCCGTCCCGCCCGTATCGATCTTCGATTGTTCCAGCAGGAGCTCGCGACCCGCCTTGCGAGCAAGACGACCGCGCAGGTGGAATCATCCCGGCTCGGCTTGAGCTGTGTCGGCGAGCGGTGGCTCATCAGGCTCGCGGATGCGGCGGAAGTCGTGGCGGTCCCGCCGCTCGCCGCGGTTCCGCTCACGCAGCCATGGTTTCTCGGCCTCGCCAACATGCGCGGCAACTCTCTACAGCGTCGTGGATCTTCGCCGGATTCCTTGGGCGCGAAACGGTCGTGCCGCACGGCACGAGCGGACAGAGCCGGCTGATCCTGTTCGGGCCGCGAGCGGCGGCGACATGAACGTCGGCGTGGTGGTGCAGAGCGTGCTTGGCCTCGCGCAACGTCGCCGATCTCACGCCGGTGCCCCCGCTTCCGGATGCGCCCGTCCTGGTATGGCCAGCGCTGGGCCGACCCGGACGGCGGCGCGTGGCAGGAGTTCGACCTCGCAAGGCTCGCGGCCGATGCGACGTTTCTGCGCGTGGGACTGTAGCCGCACCGGGCGCGATCGGATTGATCGTTCGGACGGGCGCGCATCGGCGCGCCATCTGGAGGCACCATGGCGTTTGCAATGAATCTTCGGAAACCGCTCGCCAGCGGAGCCGGAATCGGCTGTGGCGGCGAACGTCGATCTGCCTAGCGACGCATGTCGAGGCGGACGGCGCTTCCGGGGTTACGATCCACTGGCGTCGGTGTCGTTGCTGGAGCAGATTCGAACGTCGATGGCGGGCGCGAGGATGCCGGGGAAGGTGCCGCTGATCGGTCACCTGCCGATCGCCCGGCAGTTCCACGTCCTCGGCCTCCTGCTGGTCGACGTTCTCATATTGGCGGCGCTCATCATGTCGGTTCGACGTCCGGACCGCCGCCCAGGCGGCGGCGTCCACGGCGACGGCTACGGAAATGCAGATGCTGTCGCAGCGGCTTTCCAGCAGCTCCACGCTGGCGCTGCAGGGCCGGCCGGCCGCGTTCGAAGCCGTGAAGGACACCCGCGAGCGCTTCAAGGCGGACTCTGGACGCGCTGCAGCGCGGAGGCACCGATCAAGGGCGTCACGCTCGACGCAGTGCAGGACGACTGCGATCCACGCTGCTGCTGCAGGGCATCAAGGCGCGCTGGGACCGCGTCGATCCGAGCGTCGAGCAGCTGCTCGACAACTCAGCAGCGACTGATCGACGTCGCGAAGGGCTCGGCCACGGTCGCGCAGGGCAGCAAGCAGCTGGTCGAGCTTGCCGCAGCGCGCCGGCGAGCGATGGGGCGAGTCCGCGCGATGTCGAGTACGCGAACCAGCTCGCTCTGCTGAGCCAGCGGATCGCCAAGAACGCCGCGGCGCTCGTGTCCGTCGCCGGAAAGCGACCCGGAGCTCGCCGCGCTTCTCGCCCGCGACGCAGGCGCGTTCCGCGAGGCGCAGAGCGGGCTCGCCCGAGGCGGCGACGTGCCGCCGCGTTCCGCTGCGCCGCTCGCACTCGCGCGGACGACACGCGAGTCGGTCGCCATCGAGCTCGCGAAGCGCGCCGCCGCGCTTCGATGCGGGGCTTGCCGCGGTGCCTGCAGCACACGGGCCGCCTCGTTTCCGCGAAGCAGGCGGTGCGCGCGCGTCACCAACGAGGCCGAAGGATTGCTCGCGGATACGACCACGCTCGCCGACGATCTACAAGGGCAGCGGGAAGTCGCGGATGCCGATGTGGGTTCGCGATCGTCTTCGTCGCTGCTCGCGCTCGCCACGCTGCTGCTGCTCGGCAAGGTGTTCCTCGACGACGCGCGCGTGCGCGCCTTCGACAGCGAGCAGCGAGAACAAGCGGAACCAGGAGGCGATCCTCCGGCTGCTGAACGAAATGGGCAACCTCGCGGACGGCGACCTCACCGTGCAGGCGTCGGTGACCGAGGACGTCACCGGCGCCATCGCGGACTCGATCAACTTCACGATCGAGGAGCTGCGCACGCTGGTGCACGGGCATCAACTCGGCGACCGACCAGGTGGCGAAGGCCACGCAGGAAGCGCAGGCGATCTCGAACCGGCTTGTACGAGGCATCGCAGCGGCAGAACCGCGAAATCCAGCAGGCGTCGGCGTCGGTGCTGCAGATGGCGCAGTCGATCAACGAAGTGTCGCAGTCCGCCGGGCAGTCGGCGCGCGTGGCGCAGCAGTCGCTGGCCGCCGCCGAGAAAGGCGCGCAGTCGGTGCAGAACCAGATCGCCGGCATGCACGAGATCCGCGCGCAGATCCAGGACACGTCGAAGCGCATCAAGCGCCTCGGCGAATCGTCGCTCGAGATCGGCGATATCGTCGAGCTGATCGCGGACATCACCGAGCAGACGAACATCCTGGCGCTCAACGCCGCGATCCAGGCGGCGTCCGCCGGCGAAGCGGGCCGCGGCTTCACCGTGGTCGCGGAGGAAGTGCAGCGCCTGGCGGAGCGTTCCGGCGAAGCGACCGAAGCAGATCGACGCGATCGTCAAGACCGATTCAGGCGGACACGCAGGATGCCGTCGCGGCGATGGAGAAATCGACGGTCGGCGTCGTCGAAGGCACGCAAGCTGTCCGACGCCGCGGGCAGGCGCTCGACGAGATCCGGCGCGTGTCGCGCGAGCTGGCCGAGCTGATCGGCGCGATTTCGACGCAGACGCAGAAGCAGTCGGCGTCGGTTACCGACGTGACGCGCGGCATGCAGGGCATCCTGCAGATCACCGAGGAGACGACGGAGGGCACGAAGCAGACCAACGTGTCGATCGGACAGCTGACGAAGCTTGCCGCCGAGCTGCGCAGCTCGGTGGCGGGCTTCAAGGTCTGACCGCGACGCCTCGCGGCGGCATCGGTGTCTCCAGCCGCAGCCGACCCACTCCCGGCATGACGATGCAGCCACTGTCCTCCACGCCGATGCGTTCCCGACTTCGACCTGGGCCGTTGTCCTGGGTGCAGGTCGAGATCGGCCACTGCGCTTGCGCGCGGGCAGGATCTGCTCGCGCGCTTCACGGCGACGCCGTCGGATCCGGCCCTGCTCCGGCAGGCGCGCAACCAGATTCACCAGGCGCGTGGGCGCGATCCAGATGGTCGGGCTCGATGCGGCCGTCGCCTACACCGACGAGCTCGAGCGCCAGATCGGGCGGCTCGAACAAATGAGCGCCTCCGATATCGGTCCGACCTGTGCCGCTATCGATCGCGCCTGCCGGAAACTCGCCATCTTTCTCGACGAAGTGGTGGCCGGCGCGCCGCCGGTGCCGCTCAAGCTGTTTCCCGAGTACGAAGCGATGCAGCGGCTGCGTGGCGTCGACGGCCGCTCCGCCGACTGATCTCTTCTTCCCGGAAATGCGTCTGCGCACGCCGCTTCCCGGCGCGCCGTTGCCGGTCAGCCCCGAAGAAACTCGCGGCGCATCTCGTCAAGCAGCGCCGCGTGTATCAGAACGGTCTGCTCGCCTTCCTGCGCGGCGACGCCGACGGCGCCCAGAAGATGCGCGAGGCCGCGGCCGGGATGGAGCGCGTGAGCGCGCAGGAGTCCGCGCGGGCTTTCTGGTGGAGCGTCGGTGCGTTCTTCGAAGCCGCTTGTCGCGGGCGGACTCGATCCGGGTTCGGCGCGAAACAACTCGCCGCACGGCTCGATCTGCAGATCCGCCGCGTCGTGGAAGGGTTCGATCAAGGTCGCCGCTCGGCTGCGGCGCGAGGTGCTCTACTACGTCGCCGTGAGCAGGCCGGTGACGCCCGACGGTCGCCGCCGTGCAGAGGGGTTACGGCCTCGCGGGGCTCATCCCTTCCGCCGAAGTGCTCAACGCCGATCTGATCCGGCTCGCAGCCGATCCTGCGCGAAGTGCGCGAGCAGCTCGGCACCGCGAAGAACATCTGGCTGCGGGTCACGCTCGGCCGGGCCGACAGCCTGCCGAAGTTGCGTGAGACGCTGCAGTCGGTGCACGCGAACGCCGTCGCGGTCGGCAATGACGCGCTCACCAAATTGACGGCATCGCTCGTCGCCTGTCTCGACTCGATGCCGCCGTCGGACGAAGTGCCGGATGTGCTCGCGATGGAGTACGCGACGGGCATTTTGCTCGCCGAGAGCGCCGTCGACGAACTTCGGCAGCCTCGCGAGCAATTTCCCGAAGCAGGTCACGGCGATGCTGGCACGGCTCGAGGCGGCGCGCGAATCGCGTCCGATCCCCGCGGGACCGGCGCGCTGATCGACGGGATATTCCGCCGCGCGCAGGAGCGCGATCCTCCTCGCCCAGGGTCGCGCGCGAGATCCAGACCAACCTGCGGCACATGGAGCAGAGTGCTCGACGCGTTCTTCCGCGATCCGACGAAGCGCTCCGAGATCGCCGACACTCGGCAAGGACAGCCATCAGATCCGTGGCGCGCTGCGCATGCTGGAGCAGGACGATGCCGAACGGCTGCTCGGACTCTGCCAGGCGCAGATCGAGAGCTACGCGAACCCGAGACGCCGGTTGACGAGGAAGACCTCGAGCTTCTCGCCGAGTCGCTCTCGGCATTGGGATTCTTCGTCGAGGCGCTCGAGCAGCAGCGCTCCGACCGCAAGCGCCTCATCGCCCCGCTGCTCGCGAGGCACCTCGGCGGAGACCCCTGCACCGCAGGAAGACGTCGGCGCGGACACGGTCGAGGACGCGGTCGAGGATCTGCGCGGACTGCTGCCGCAGCTCCTTGCGGAGATCCGCCGTGCACCGGCCGATGCCGCAGCCCGTGCCGTATTGATGTCGCAAGCTCGAAGGATCTGCGTCGATGACGCCACGCTCATCGACGACTCCGAGCTCGTCGTCCAGGCGCAGGAAGCATTGGCCTGAGCTCGAGACGCTGGCGGAGGTCGACAGCGGCGGCACCGTCGCGCTCGAGGCCGCAGTCACCGCGATCGCGGAGAGCGGCCCGCCGCTGGCCGAACCGGCTCCAGCGCTGTCGGCTGAGACGCAGCGGCTGCTCGCGACCGACGCCAACCGGCTCGACGCCGAGCTTCTCGAGATTTTCCTCATCGAGGCGACCGAGGTGCTCGACACCGTCCTCGAGAATCGCGCCGAGCTCGAGCGCAACCCCGGCAATCGCGAGGCGCTGCGCTCGGCGCGCCGGCAGTTTCACACGATCAGGGCAGCGGCCGGATGGTCGGCCTGAACGAGCTCGGCGACACTCGCCTACGACGTCGAGAGGATTCACAACCGCCTGCTCGAGGACGAGCACCACGTCACCCCGCGATGCTCGAGCTCCTCGATGTCGCCGAGGTCGAATTTCCGCCAATGGGTCGGGGCGCTGCAGGACAAGGGCGACGTCTACGCCGATCCCGCGGAGCTCTACGCCGCCATCGCGCCGCGTCGAAGCGGAGCTGCCGTCCGAATTCGATCCGACCGCTGACGAGCCGCGCGACGACGCGACTCGTTCGCGAGTCGACGTCCGCTGAGCCGACGCCGCCGGATGCGATCTGCGACTGCGGAACCCGAAGCCGAGCTGCCGGCCGCCGTCGCGGTTGACCGACCGTGAGTCCGAGCCGGAGCCTGCGGAACCCCTGCCGGTCGATCGAGGCCACCGTCCCCGACGTCGATCGCCCGCTGGTGGCCGAAGCGGTCGACGTCGAAGCGACCTCGGAAGCAGACCGCATGGGTCGAATCGATGGAGGATGCCGAGGAACCGAGCGCCGAGATCATCGAGTTTGCGCCGGTCGGCGAAATGCCTGCCAGTGCGGATGCGCGATGACGACGCGCGCTGCCGCCGCCCGACGTCGTCACCGTCGGTGAAGTGTCGATGCCGGCGGAGCTCGTATGCGGTCATCGTCGACGAGGCGCAGGGGCACCTTGCGGCGCTGGAGCGCGAGCTTTCGCTGCTGCAGTTCGATCCGCGACAGCTGCCATCCGCGGAAATGGTGCGAGCGAGCCACACGCTGTGCGGCATCCACCGCGCCGGCGGCTTTCCGTTGATCGCGTTGACAGCCCAGGCGCTCGAGCGTTGCCTGCTCGCATTGCAGCCGTTGCCGCCGCCGCTGCCGGCCGACGCCCTGCCGGCGCTGGCCGACGCAGTGAGCGGGCTCCGCGAGTTCCTCGGCCGCGTCAAGGAGCGACGGAGTTTCAACGCGACCGATGTCGCGATTGCCGCGGAAATCCAGCAGGAGCTCGAGGCCGTGCGTAGCGCCGCGGCCATGGCGCCGACGTCGGCCGAGTCTACGGCGGAACCCGAGGCGGCCGACGCCGAAACCGCTCCGCGGAACAGGATCTGCCGGCGTCGGCGAGGTGGCCGAGCCGGTCGTGGTGGAGATGGTCGAACCGACGTGGAAGAGGCGATCGAGCCGGATTCGGCAGAGGTCGTCGAGCGGCAGCGGCGGAAGTGGCCGAGTCGGAAGTGTGGCGAGTCGTCGAGCCGCGATGCGTGTCGGAGGTGGCCGAGCCGGTAGCGGCGGAAGTGCGTCGAGCCGGAAGCGGCAGAGTGGTCGAGCGCGAAGGTCGCGAAGCGCGGAGGTAGTCGAGCCGGAAGCGGCGGAAGTCGGTCGAGCCGGAAGCGCGGAGGCTGGTCGCGCCGGCAGCGGCAGAGGTCGTGAGCCGGCGATCGCGGAGGCGACGCGCAGCTCGGCCAAACCGCCTGTCCTGCCTGAAAGCACTCCGGCGACGATTGCGCCGACACGACCAACAGTGACGGCCCTCGAGCTCGCGCGCCGCGAAGTCCCGCAGGATCGCTGGCTGAAATACGCGACGACGTCGACACGCAGGTGCTGCCGATCTTTCTCGAGGAGGCCGCCGGAACTCTATCCGCAGGCTGGTGAGAGGGTGCGCGCATGGCGCCGTGCGCCCGGCGATGACACCCGCGCTCGCCAACTGCGACGCACGCTCCATACGTTCAAGGGCAGCGCGCGGATGGCCGGCGCAATGCGCCTTGGCGAGCTCGTGCACCTGATGGAGTCGCGCCTCGATGTCGACGACGCGCCCGTGCCGGGCTCGGTGGAGCTGTTCGAGGCGCTCGACGGCGATCTCGACCGGATCGCTTTCGTGCTCGACGCGTTGCGCGAGGGCAAGACCAATGTCGCGCTTCCGTGGGCGTCGGACAAGGACGAGTCGATGCCGCTGGCGGAAGCGGGCCATGCCGCCGCCTCGGAAGTCGTCGGCCGCGACGCCCACGGAGCGGACGGTGGTCGTGTCGCTTCCGACGCCCGACCACGCGCCCTCGCGCGCGGAGGCCGAGGCCGTCGACGCTGGAAGGCGGCGGCCGCGCGATGCTGCGCGTGCGCGCCGACATCATCGACCGGCTCGTCAACGAGGCGGGCGAAGTGGCGATCGCGCGGGCGCGGATCGAAGGCGAATTGCGCGCGCTGAAGGCCAACCTGCTCGGAGCTCACCGGCAGCGTGATCCGCCTGCGCGCGCAGGTGCGCGAGATCGAGATCCAGGCCGAGTCGCAGATCCAGTCGCGCCTGATGCAGGTCGGCGAGGGCGCAGGAGGGCTTCGATCCGCTCGAATTCGACCGCTATACGCGCTTCCAGGAGCTCGCGCGCTCGCTGGGCGAAGGCGTCAACGACGTGTCGACGGTCCAGCAGTCGCTGCTGAAGAACCTCGACGTCGCCGACGCCGCGCTGATCGCGCAGGCGCAGGCTTGTCGCGCGACGTGCAGCAGCAGCTGTTCGCGATCCGCACGGTGCCGTTCGGCAGCCTGTCGGAGCGCCTGTACCGGATCCTGCGCGGAACGGCGCGCGAGCTCGACAAGCGCGCGAACCTCGAAATCCGCGGCGCGCAGACCGAGCTCGACCGCTCGGTGCTGGAAAAGCTCGTCGGGCCGCTCGAGCACCTGCTGCGCAACGCGCTCGACCACGGCATCGAACCGCGCGCCGCAGCGCGCCGAGGCCGGCAAGTCGGAGACCGGCGAGATCACGCTGACCGTGCGCCAGGTCGGCAACGAAATCGCGATCGAGCTCGCCGACGACGGCGCCGGCCTCAATCTCGACGCAGATCCGCGCGAAGGCGGTCGCGCAGGGACGCGATCGACGCCGACGCGCAGCCCACCGATGCGCAGCTCATCGAGTGCATCTTCGAGCCGGGCTTCACGACGGCGTCCAGCGTCACGCAGGTCTCGGGCCGCGGCATCGGCATGGACGTCGTGCGCTCGGAGATCGCCGCGCTCGGCGGCCGCGTCGAGGTATCCGACGCGGTCCGGGCAGCGGCACGACGTTCCTCCTCTACCTGCCGCTCACGCTTGCGCGTCGCGCAGGCGGTGCTCGGTGCGCGCCGGCGGCAGGCTGTGGGCGCTGCCGGCGCCGATGGTCGAGCAGGTGCAGCACGATCAAGGCCGGATGTGCTCGTCAACATGTACGTCGCAGCGGCGCGGTCGAATGGCAGGGCGATGAGTTATCCGTTCCACTACCTGCCGCGCCTGCTGGGCGACCCGCATCAGATTCCGGAGTCGCACGCGCTACAATCCGGTGCTGCTGCTGCGCAGCGGCCAGAGCGTCGCGGCCATCCACGTCGACGAAATGATCGGCAACCAGGAAGTCGTCGTGAAGAACATCGGGCCGCAGCTCGCGCGCGTGTCCGGAATCGCGGGCGCCACGGTGCTGGGCAACGGCGAGATCGTCCTCATCATCAATCCCGTGCAGCTCGCGCAGCGCTCCGACGTGCCGGAGTTCGACCCGAACGACGAGCGCGATGGCGCCGGAAGCTGCCGAAGATGGCGGTCGTCGCAGCGCCGGGAAGCCGCTGGTGATGATCGTCGACGACTCGCTGACCGTGCGCCGGATCACGAGCCGACTGCTTGACGCGCGAAGGCTTCGACGTGCTCACGGCCAAGGACGGCATCGACGCGCTCGAGCTCCTCGAACGAGCGACACGCCCGACGTCATCCTGCTCGACATCGAGATGCCGCGCATGGACGGGTTCGAGTTCACGAAGACGATCAAGGCCGATCCCAAGCACGCGTCACATCCCGATCGTGATGATCACGTCGCGCACCGCGGAAAAGCATCGCAACCTCGCGAAGGACCTCGGCGTCGACCTCTACCTCGGCAAGCCGTTCCAGGAAGAGGAGCTGCTGCGGCACCTGCGCGAGATGCTCGCGCTCACGCCGTAGAGACGCCGACCGCCGCGAATCGGCAGGCCGAACCCGGCGCTGCACCGCGACGCTTTCGACGCTTGGCGCGGACACCGAGCCTCGTCGCGCGCCGGTATAATTCGCCGGATACGACACAGAGGAGGACAGGAGCATGGCGAACTACGCCACCAGCAACATTCCGTACGGTTGCGCTCGTCGGTCAGGGCGGGTCGGGCAAGACCACGCTGGCCGAGGCGCTGCTGCTCGCGTCCGGCGCGATCAAGGAAGCGGGCACCGTCGAGCGCGGCACGACGGTCGAGCGATTTCGATCCGCTCGAAAGATCGTGGCAGCACTCGCTGCGCGCATCGATCGTGCATCTCGACACGCAGGACACGCGGGTCCACCTGATCGACACCCCGGGCTTTCCCGATTTCATCGGCCAGGCGATCGGCGCGCTCGATGCCGTGGAGACCGCGGCGGTGGTCGTCAGCGCGCAATCCGGCATCGAGATGATCGCGTCGCGGATGATGGACTGGGCGGCGAAGCGCCGGCTCTGCCGCCTCGTCATCGTCAACAAGATCGACGCCGAGAACGTCGATCTGCCGAGGTCTGCTCGCCGCGATCCAGGCGCGCGTTCGGCAAGGAGTGCCTGCCGATCAACCTGCCCGCCGGCGGCGGCAAGCGCGTCGTCGACTGCTTCTTCAATCCCGACGGCGAATCCGATTTCTCGTCGGTGAGCCGACGCGCATCGCGCGCTCGTCGACCAGGTGGTCGAGGTCGACGAGGCGCTGATGGCGACTCTACCTGGAGCAGGGCGAGATCTCGCCGGAGCAGCTGCACGCGCCGTTCGAGAAGGCGCTGCGCGAAGGCCATCTCGTGCCGGTGTGCTTCGTGTCCGCGAGGACCGGCGCGGGCGTCGCCGAGCTGCTCGACGTGCTGGTCAAGCTGCGCGCCGAATCCCGCCGAGGGCAATCCGCCGCTGTTCTACAAGGGCGAAGGCGACGCGGCGACGGAGTTCCGCTCGGAGCCCGATCCGAAGAAGCACGTGCTCGCGCACGTGTTCAAGGTCGTCGTGGACCCGTTCGTCGGCAAGCTCGGCGTCTTCCGCGTCCACCAGGGCACGGTCACCAAGGACACGCAGCTCTTCGTCGGCGACGGCCGCAAGCCGTTCAAGGTCGGGCATCTCTTCATGCTGCAGGGCGGCAAGAACGTCGAGATCGAGCGCGCGGTGCCGGGCGACATCGCGGCGGTCGCGAAGGTCGACGAGATCGAGTTCGACTGCGTGCTGCACGATTCGCACGACGAGGATCACATCCACATGCGGCCGCTCGAGTTCCCGACGCCGATGCAGGGCGTCGCGATCACGCCGAGAAAGCGCGGCGACGAGCAGCGGATCTCCGAAGTGCTGCACCGGATGATCGCCGAGGATCCGACGCTCGTCGTCGAGCACGATTCGACGACGAACGAAAGCTGCGCGCTGGGCGATCTCTTCGCTACGTAACTGAACGAAGTAC
>ERZ1370068.9596-contig-8362_pt1 | contig 40748 bp, 51 predicted proteins | sample MGYA00561227_ERZ1370068 | MGnify/ENA primary metagenome ERZ1370068 (study PRJEB38410, sample SAMEA6850437) | metagenome | study: Metagenomic assessment of the ecological functions of the soil: analysis of the soil microbiota associated with the... | reverse complement strand
CAGTTACGTATTGCTCTTTCGACCGGCAGTTCGGCGCGGAAGCGCGACGGCTCCTTCGTGTACTTGTCCGCCAGCACGCCGACCGCTCCGTCGAGCGTGGCCGAGAAGAGCATTGTCTGCCGGGCTCGTCCGGGACGCTGCGCAGGATGCGGTCGACCTGCGGCTGGAAGCCCATGTCGAGCATGCGGTCTGCCTCGTCGAGGACGAGTGCGCACACGCCATCGAGCGAGATCGAGCTTCCGCTCGAGCAGATCGTTGAGGCGACCCGGCGTGGCGATCGAGGATGTGCGGCCTGCGCGTGCCTGCTCGGGCTTGCGGGTCGACGGACTTTGCCGCCGTAGACCGCGCAGACGCGCAGGCCCTTGGCGGCGGCCAGCGGCCGGATGTCGGCCGCGACCTGGGTCGCGAGCTCGCGGGTCGGGACGAGCACGAGCGCGGCGGGCTTGCGGCCGCTGGGTCGCAGCGCGCTCGACGAGCGGCATGCCCGAACGCGAGCGTCTTGCCGGATCCGGTCGGCGACTGGGCGAGGATGTCGCGGCCGGCGAGCGCGTCGGGGACGACGAGCCTCTGAATCGCGAACGGGATAGTGATCTCGTGCTTGGCGAGACGCGCACGAGCGGGCGCGCTGACGCCAAGCGTCTGGAATGTCTGTGACATTTGGGTTCGACTCCTTTGTGTGAAACAGGGTTCGAGTTTTCCGGTATCCGTTCAATAATAAAGGAGTCGAACTCACAATACAGACACAGACTTGGTCATGCCGCGTCGCGCTCGCCGCGACGAAAGATCACTATCTGCCCGCGATTCAGGAGCGTCGGGGACGACGAGCTCCTGAATCGCGAACGGGATAGGATCTCGTGTTGGCGAGAGCGCGCACGAGCGGCGCGCTGACGCTAAGCGTCTGGAATGTTCAGACATTTGGCCCGACTCCTTGTGTGAGTCAGGTTCTCCGATATTTTTTCATCTCGAACCCTGTTACACAGTGTCGAATTAAATACAGATTAATTTCCAGACGCCCGCGCTGCTCGTGCGCGCTTCGTTAAGCACGAGATCATTCCAGCCTGGCGATTCAGAGCTGGTCAGGGACGACGAGCCCCTGAATTCGCGAACGGGATGGTGATCTCGTGCTTTGGCGAGAGCGCGCACGAGCGGCGCGCTGACGCTAAGCGTCTGAATGTCTGTGACATTTGGGAAGCCCGACTCCTTGTGTGAAACAGCGGTTCGAGATGCGGAAAACTCGAACGCCTGCAAAGGAGGAACGAGAAGCCAGATCTCACGGCGCCATGAGGCGTCCGTGAGCAATACGTAACTGAACGAAGCATACCGGGTTACGTATTGCTTCCCCTCTGCCAAGGCACGGACCCTGGATTCCTCCGGGGTGGCACGCACGGATATCACGACGGCCTGATTGATGCGACCGCTGAGCCGGGTCCCGCGCGCGGTAGCTCGATTGATTCCTTCGGCGAGCCCGAGAGCTGATTCACCACTGCGGAATCCGGAAGTCGGGCCTGCTCGCAGGAAGTCGCGCAAGCTCGACGTCGTTCGACCCACTCGTATCCCCCCACGAGGACCTGCGCGGTCCCGGATCGTCGTGATCGAGGTCGGGGACGGCGATGGATCTGCCGGGCCGGCAAGATCGAAGCTCGGCGTGCCCGAAGTGAAGAAGAGCCGGCCGCGGAGGGTCGCCCGACAGCCGGACTCCCAGCGCCACCCTTGCCCCCGCCGAGGCCCGATGACCAGGACGTGTCGCGGATGCGGATGCGGTGCCGGCTCCAGCTCGAGCGCTCGCCCGACCATTGCCTTCCTCAGCATCATGCTGGCGCGACGGAGGCGCAGTGAACGACGCATCCATGAGCACGAGCGCACCGCGTCCTGCCGTCGCCCGACGCGCTCGAGCGGCGGCAGCAGCGGCACGTGCTCCAGCCTCTGGCTCGGCCCGGTCGTCACCCGGGGCGGCGACGAGCCTGCAGATTCGCGAACGCGGTCTTGCCGTTCGCGCCGATCGAGCCGACCAGCGCCTGGCACGGATTGATCGTCATGTGGTGACGCTGTCGGCGAGCCACAATGGGCGTCTGGAGGTCCCGCCAGATCTTCTCGAACCCTGGGCGCGCCGGCCACCGCGCGACCGCCTCGTCGAACCTCGCCAGCTTCGTCTCGAGCATCCTGTTGCGTCGATCCTCGAGACACGCCGGCCGGCAGACGTCGAGCCGCAGGAACGTGAGTCGGCACCGGTCGCGCGCGCCGTCGCCGTACGACTTCGAGCCGCGCCACCCGCGACTTTCGTGCGAGCGGCCCCACTCCCGGCGTCAGCTCTCCGGTGGATTCGAGGGTCAGCGTCGCGCGACGCCGGGAGAATCGCGCCGCCGGTGCCGCACGCAGATCCCTGACTTCCGGCCCGACCGGAGTGCCTGCACACAGACCCTCCCTGAGTACTCGACGTCCGCGGGATACGGATCACCGACTGACCGCGGACGCTCACGCGTGGAACGGGGAACGGTGGAGGAGGAACGCGAAAGCTCACGCGCTCGTTCTTCGCAGTTCCGATTTCTGGTTGAGGTCCCTGTAGTTTGGGACCGCCGCCTCCATCGAATCGATCGCGGTATCGAGATCGTACGTCACCGGCGCTTCGACAATCGAGAACGGCATCTGCGGCAAGCTGTCCACGCCCCCGAGAGATGATGGGGCCGCGGTGCATCGAGGAGCACGATGGTTGTCTGGCGCACGAAGTACACGATCGCAACGATCCCGACTACCGCAACGATGCCAAACAGGAGCCTCGAAGGGATGCGCTTCACGGGACATGGGCTCGCAGGTCTCATCGTGACAGCGTCAAGCGGGGCGCATCGAGTTAGATGAGATCTCTGCTGTGAAACGGCCCGAGGAGCACGAGGTGGCCTGCTCCTCGACGCTGACACGGGAGTGGTCAGCACCGCAAGACTCGGTCGAGCCCCCGTGGTCGGCGGGAGGTCCGCGAAAGCCGCGAATCAATGGCCTGGCCACCGGACAGAAACTGGTCCATCTCCCGGCAACGGCATCGGAAACTCGTCCACGACGGCTGCGGTCACATACCTGCTGTCAGGGAGAGGTCTCGTCATGCGTTACCGACTCGGTTCGTTCCTCGCCCGCCCGGGTCCAGCGACTTCAATCACTTGCTCGCGACCGGCACCGGGGCGCAACTAACAGAATCCCTCGAGGAGATGCTCCGTGTCCGGCTGTCCGCCGGATTGCGAAAGCGTCGACCTCCTTCAAGCCCTCGACGCGTCCCGCCACCCGGACCGGCCCTGGGTCGAGACCATTCACGCTCGCCTGATCGAGCGCTCACGTTCCTTCGCCGAGACTCCTGGCCTGCGACTACGAGCCCGACCGAAGGGGTTCCTGACGCTGGCGGGCAGCATGCCCGGACCTTCGCGTCGAGGTCTTCGAGGGCGACTGGATGCAGATCGGGTTTGCCGCGATGCGGGAAGGCCAGGGAACCGTACGCGCATGGCCGCGCCTCCTGCGTGAGGTTTGCAGAAATGGGGAGCCTAGTCTGCATTGCAGAGAGCTGGATCGCCACGAGGGCGTGGAGGTGGATCCGGCGACGCGATCGGATCGGTTCCCGACACCCCCACATACTACGAGCCCGCCGTCGAGGCGACTTCGCGAGTCCGCGCGACTGCCGTCGCCGACCCCCGGGAATACCTGGACGAAATGCAGCGGACCCTCCACCGTCAACCGCCGGAACCGCTCGGATGCCATGATCCGAGGTTCGGCGGCTATGCCGAAGGGGTCTCGAAACCGCTCGATCTCGTGATCCGAGGGTTCAACGGACCAGACCCGATGGTCGCTCACGGCTTGTTCAACGCCATCACCGCGACCGCACGCGACATCGACGACCGGGGCGATCGCCTCGACCTGGAAGAGTTTGCGGGGCGGATCGTGGCTGCGCCGGCCCGTGCCGAGCCGGTCGGGGCGGGGCGTACTGATCCCGGCCTGATGTCCTGCGAACGAACGTGAACATCACGCCGCGGCCGGACCGCGCATGAAGGCATCCGTTTTCGTCGGCGTGAGCCTCGACGGGTTCATCGCTCGGCCTGACGGGAGCTTCGAGCTTTCTGCCGACGGACGGCGGCGAGCCGCACGGGTACGAAGAGTTCTTCTCCTCGGTCGACGCGATGGTCATCGGGCGGAAGACGTACGAGACGGCGTTGAGCTTCGGCGGGTGGCCCTACGGCGAGAAGCCCGTCTTCGTTCTTCTCCACTCACCCGCTCGCTCCCGCGCCGACCGGCGCGATCGTCGAGCGCATGTCGGGCGCTCCGCACCGAAATCGTGGACGCATTGACGGCCCGCGGCATTCGGCACATCTACGTCGACGGCGGCCTCACGATCCAGAGCTTCGTTCGGGCGGGCCTCGTCGACCGTTTGGTCATCACGCGCGTCCCCGTCCTCGTCGGACCGGCATCTCGCTGTTCGGTCCCGTCGATCACGACATCGCCCTCGAGCACGTCGCGACGCGACAGTTCAGAGCGGCTCGTCCAGAGCGAGTATCTCGTCTCCCGCGCTGGCCGGTAGGGTGAATGGAGGAGCGAATGAAGACCTACGTCATGACGACCGGGTGGTGTTCGGGGTTCTCGTACTCGCGCACGTCTGGCGAGTCACCGCGGAGCCGCACCTGGGCTGCGCGATCCCCTCTTCTGGGTGATCACCCTCGCGGCGGGCGCACTGTCGGCGTGGGCCTGGCTGGTGCTGCGACGGCCGGCGTGATCCGTCGCGGCTCGACCACTCCTCCTAACGATTTCACCCCGCGGCGGCGGCGGCGGCGGCGCCACCTCCGGCCGCGTCATCGTGCATCTTCACCGCCAGGTACCAGCCGAGCGTCACGAGCAGCGCCAGCTCGGGCAGCTTGGCACCGGCGGCGAGGATCTCGACGTTGGACGCCATGCGAAAGACACCGCGAATCCGGGTGAACCGGACCAGCGGTTCCTCGCTTTCGTCCTTGAACTCGAACGTCGACGCCCACAGGTTCGTGTTCGCGCGCGGGCGCTTGCCGTCGGCCCACACGAGCGTGCCGCCACCGGTCCACGTGCTGTTGGTGAAGGTTGCCAGATCCTTTTCGGCATCCCCGGCGCGGACGGTCACATGCGGCATCCAGAAGCCGACCCGCTTGAAGGTCCAGTTCCCGTCGGCGGTCTCGGCGATCGCGAGCGTGCCCCAGGTGCGGGAAGTTCAGCGTCTGCGACCGTCTCGTCGCCGGAGCGTCAACACGAAACCGCGCCTCGTCGCGTGCGGTTGGGTCCATACCAGCTCGCGCCCCACCAGGTCCCTGAGTCGTTTCATCTGGCCTCCCGGCGCATGGCGTAGAGTCCGCCGCATGTCCAAGCTTCGCGTCAGCTGCTTCGGCGTGTCCCTCGACGGCTTCGGCGCCGGCCCGCGCCAGGATCTCGAGAACCCGCTGGGCGTCGGCGGTCTCGCGCTGCACGAGTGGGTCGTCCCCACTCTCACGTTTCAGCGGATGCAAAGGAGAAGCGGGCGGCACCGTCGGCGTCGACGACGACTTCTGCCGCCCGCGGCATGACGGACATCGGCGCGTGGATCATGGGTCGCAACATGTTCGGTCCGATCCGTGGCGATTGGCCCGACGATGCGTGGAAGGGCTGGTGGGGCAAGATTCCGCCGTACCACACGCCGGTGTTCGTGCTCACCCATCATCCGCGCGCGTCGATCGACATGGCGGGCGACACGCAGCGTTTCACTTCGTGACCGGCGGCATTCATGACGCGCTGAAGCTCGCCCAGAGTGCCGCCGGCGGCAAGGACATCCGATTGGGCGGAGGCGTATCCACGATCCGACAGTACCTCCAGGCCGGACTCGTCGACGAGATGCATCTCGCGTACACCCCCGTCCTGCTTGGCTCGGGGGAGAGTCTGCTTGCCGGAATCGACCTGCCGGGCGATGGGTTTCGTGCGCACGGAGCACGCCTCGACGCCGAATGCGACGCACGTCGTCCTCACCAACCAGAGGTAGCCCTCCCGCCCGCAGGTGGTCGGTGTTCTGACGTCAGTAACCTGCGTTCCTCCACCCCTAGCCTCGGAGCCTCGCCATCCAATACACCAACCTCGGACGCAACCGGCCTCGTCGTCTCGCGCGTGTGTCTCGGCTGCATGAGCTACGGCACGCCGCAATGGCGGCCGTGGGTGCTCGACGAGGAGCACTCGCGCCCGTTCTTCAAGCGCGCGATCGAGCTGGGCATCAACCCTTCGACACGTCGGACATGTACTCGCTGGGCACGAGCGAGGAGATCACGGGGCGCGCGCTGCGCGAGTACGGCGGCACGACGAGATCGTGATCGCGACCAAGGTGTTCTATCCAACGTCGGCGCCGCGGCCGGGGTGGAATCCGTCGTCGCCGCACGAGCGAGCCGAACCAGCTCGGGCCCGGTCGCAAGCACGTCGTGCAGGCGTGCGAGGCCAGCCTCAAGCGGCTCGGTATCGAGGCCATCGATCTCTACCAGCTCCACCGCGTCGATCCGGCGACGCCGATCGAGGAGACGCTCGAGGCGCTCGACCTGACTGGTTCGCCAGGGCAAGGTGCGCTACATCGGCTGCAGCTCGACGTGGGCGTGGAAGCTGATGAAGTCGCTCGCCTACTCCGACGCGCCGCGGCTCGACCCGCTTCGTGTCGATGCAGAACCACTACAACCTGGTCTACCGCGAGGAAGAGCGCGAGATGATCCCGCTGTGCATCGATCAGGGCGTGGGCGTGATCCCGTGGTCGCCGCTCGCGCGCGGCCTGCTCGCGCGATCCAGCGGCTCGACGGCGCGCGCCGGCAGCGACGCGGCTCGCCCACGAACTGCTGGCACGACCATCCGGGCGATGCGGCGGTCGTCGAGGCAATCGTCAAGCGTCGCGGCCGCGCGCGGCGTCTCCCCGCCGAGACGGCGCTCGCCTGGCTCCTGTCAACGCCCCGGGCGTGACCGCGCCGATCATCGGCGCGACCCAGATGGAGCACCTCGAGGCCGCGGTGCGCGCCCTGGACGTCACCCTGACGGCGGATGAGGTGAAGGCGCTGGAGGATCCGTAGCCAGCCGCATGGCGTGCGCGGCTGGATCCGTGCGCTAGCTACCGCGCCGGCGAGCTTGAGCAGCTGCTTGAACTCGGCCTCGCTGAGCGGCATGACCGAGAGTCGCGGCTGACGCGCGAGCGGCGTCGCCTTGAGCACCGCGTCGGCCCGCCTGCGCGAGGCGTGACCGGCTTGGGCAACGGGCGGTCGAAGGCCAGGTCGACCACGGGACGCTTGGGATCCTTGAGCTTGGGATCGGGATAGGCGTCGCCGGCGGCCGAGGCGAGGCCGACGGCCTGCTTCTCGTCGCCGCGTGTGGTACACGACCACCGTGTCGCCCTCTTGATCGACGACAGGTTCCTGAGCGCCACTGGGTTCGAAACGCCGTCCCACACCGTGCGCTTGTCGCGCTCGAGGTCGGCGAACGAATAGCTCGAAGGCTCGGTCTTCACGAGGAAACGCGCCATGGCAGAGGCGACATATACTCCAGCCGAATGACGGATTCCACCGCGGCGACGAGACACCGTTGTGTGCCAGTGGAACTGACCCTGCATCACGCCGAGAAGGTGGGTGTCGTAATTCTGGTCGATCCGACACGTGATGCCCTCTGTTCCTGCCGGTGCCTTGGCCACCCCCGCGGCCCCGAGGCGGGCCGCGCAGCGCCCCTTCCGGGGCCGAGTCTCACGCACTCGGCTCGCCCGCGCCTCCCGGAAAGCATGGCCTTGCCACGAAATTTGCCCGACCTTTGACGACGCGCGCGTGCGGAACTCTAAGATATTCCGCTCCCGCTCAACCGTTCAGCTCCGCGCCCACGATCGATGCGTGGGCCGGCGCCGGTGCGTGTTCTGCGGGTTTTCTGTGCCTCGAGTCGGTGAGGTTCGTCGCGTGAACGACGTCCCCGACGTTCGGCGTGGGCCGCGGCCTCGAGCGACGGACCGTCCTCGAGGTCCGCGTCGATTCGGTCACCGGAGGAGCTCATGGCGATTCAGACGGACGAGATCAAGGCGATCAACGAGCGGATCGAGCGCGAGAGCGTCGTCGTCCAGACGATCACCGCCGAGGTGTCGAAGGCGATCGTCGGCCAGCAGTACCTGGTGCAACCGCACTGCTGGTCGGACTTGCTCGCGAACGGGCACATCCTGATCGAGGGCGTGCCGGGCTCGCCAAGACGTACGCGGTCGCGCACGCTGGCGGCGGCGATCAAGACGCCGCTACCAGCGCATCCAGTTCACGCCGGACCTGCTGCCCGCCGGACATCATCGGCACCATGATCTACAACCAGAAGACGGGCGAGTTCGTGACCAGCAAGGGCCCGATCTTCGCGAACCTGATCCTGGCCGACGAGATCAACCGCACGCCGCCCAAGGTGCAGAGCGCGCTGCTCGAGGCCATGCAGGAGCGGCAGGTCACGATCGGCGATCAGATCGTTCAAGCTCGACGACCCGTTCCTGCGTGCTCGCGACGCAGAACCCGATCGAGCAGGAGGGCACGTACCCGCTGCCCGAGGCGCAGCTCGATCGCTTCCTGCTCAAGATCCAGATCACCTACCCGACCAAGCGAGGAGGAGCGCGAGATCGTCGAGCGCATCGCGATCGCGGGCGAGCCGCGTGATCATCGCCGGTCGTCGATGCCGGCGGACATCGTCAAGGCGCGCGAGCTGTGCAAGTCGATGCTACATCGACCGCAAGCTCAAGGACTACATCCTCGATCATCGTGCTCGCGACGCGCGAGCCGGAGAGGTACGGGCTTGCCCGAGCTCAAGCCGCTGATCCGCTTCGGCGCCTCGCCGCGCGCCTCGATCAACCTGACGACGACGGCGCGCGCGATGGCGTTCCTCGCGCCGCCGCGGGTTCGTGATCCCCGAGGACGTGAAGGAGCTGGCGGCGGACGTGCTGCGGCACCGCATCATCCTGTCCTACGAGGCCGAGGCCGAGGAGATGACGGCGGACGACGTGATCCAGAAGATCCTGGCGTCGGTCGAAGTGCCGTGAGCCTCCGCGTCGTCCGTCAACCGACCGCGCCGGCGTCGCCGCGACGAGCGATTGGGAACCCATCGCATGCTCAGCGCTCGAGTTCCTCAAGAAGCTGCGCCAGATCGAGCTCCGCACCCGCAAGATCATCAACACGCACGTTCGTGGGCGAGTACCGCTCGACGTTCAAGGGCACAGGGCATGGAGTTCGTCGACGTGCCGCGAGTACCTGCCGGGCGACGACATCCGCGCGATCGACTGGAAGGTCACGGCGCGCATGGACCGGCCCTACGTCAAGAAGTTCGTCGAGGAGCGCGAGCTGACGGTGATCCTGTGCGTCGACGCGTCGGGCTCGGGCTACTTCGGCACCCGCTCGCAGTTCAAGATGGAGCAGTCCGCCCAGGTGGCCGCCGACGCTGGCGTTCTCGGCGGTGACCAACAACGACAAGGTCGGGTTGCTGTTCTTCACCGACCGCGTCGAGCGCTTCATCCCGCCGCGCAAGGGCAAGCAGCACGTCATGCGGCTGGTGCGCGACATCCTGCTGTTCCGCCCCGAGCACCGCAGCACCGATCCGGCCGTAGCGCTCGAGTTCGTGATGCGCATCCTCAAGCATCGCGCGATCGTGTTCCTGCTGAGCGACTTCATGGGCCGCGGCTTCTCGCCCGACCGCGTCCGCATCCCGCTCGGCATCGCCGCGCGCAAGCACGACGTGGTCGCGATCCCGATCACCGATCCCGCCGAGTGGGAGCTGCCGCGCGTCAGGCCTCGTCGACCTCGGAGGACACGGAGACCGGCGAGATCGTGACCGATCGACACCTCCGAACGCCGGCGCTGCGCGAAGGCGTATCAGGAGCACATGAGCGGCCTAGCTGCACGCGCCGCGACCGGCTGTTCAAGCAGCTCGGGATCGACACGCATCCAGCCTCACCGACCTACGAGGACTTCACGCCGAAGCTGCACAAGTTCTTCCGGCTTCGCGCGCGGCGGTTCCACTGACGAACGCCGCGGCGACCTGATGTCGATGCTGCTGCTGGCGGCCCCGCGGTACTCCGGCAAGCCGACGGTGACGCGACTGAAGCGCTGCACGCCGCCCGCGCTGGCTCACGGTCGGCGACCGCTTCGACGTCGCACTCACTGCTCGAGCTGCGCCGCACCGCAGCCTGGTCACGGGCCCGCTCGCCGATTCGATGGGCGCGTTCGTCGATCGCGGAGGAGAAGCGCAAGACCGTCGGTGCGCGCGGGCGACGACGACGTGACCATCTACCACCTGAGCGTCGCGGGCTTCCAGGCCGGACGGCACCGGCTGCCGGTGTTTGCGTTCATCGTCCAATCGACCGCCAAGTCCGACACGCTCAGAGCGACACCGCCTCGGTGGTGATCGCGAGCGTCCTGCCGGCGACGATGCAGGACATCCACGATCTCGCCCCGGCCGAGACGTTCCCGAACCGCCTGCTGTGGATCATTCCCGCCGTTGATCGTGCTGCTCGCCGGTGCTCGCCTTGACTCGGCCGCCGGCTGTGGGAGCGCTACCGCCGGCGCCAGGAGTTGGCGCTGGCGCCGCTCCCGCCGTGGGAGGAAGCACTCGCCGCGCTCGACGCGATGCCGTGGCGCGAGTGGCTCGAGACGGGCCAGGTCAAGCGCTTCTACTACGCGCTGTCGCAGGTGCTCAAGCGCTACATCGAGCGTCGCTTCGAGTTCGACGCCGTGGAGCAGACGACGACGGAGATGCTCGCCAGCATGCGCGCGCACAAGACGCCGATGCGCGACGAGATCGCGCAAGTTCTTCACCCGCTACGACCTGGTGAAGTACGCGAAGTGGGACCCGCCGCTCGAGGAGGCCGAGTCCGGCGATCGGCCAGGTGCGCGACTTCGTCGTCAAGACGAAGCCGGTCGAAGCCGGCCGCTGCCGGCCGCGTCGATGGCGCCCGTGCCCGCGCCCGGGAGCCGCTGAGCATGCGCCTCGCCTCGCCCCGTACTACCTGCTGCTGCTGATGCCGGTCGGCGCTGCTCGTGTGCGCTCGAGCTGCGCAAGCGCACGGGCGCGGTGCGCTTCCCGGACGCCGTCGTTCCTGCGCGCGCACCAGGGCGCTGAGCCGCTGGCTCACGTGTCGCGCTGCTCGCCGTGAACGCGCGCGGCGCTGGTGCTCGCCGTGCTCGCGCTGGCGCGCCCGCAGCGCGGCCGCGTCTTCGAGGAGATCGAGTCGCGCGGCGTCGACATCATGCTGTGCATCGACGTCTCGGAGTCGATGTCGACGCTCCGACCTCCAGCCTGACCGCATCACCGCGGCCAAGCAGCGCGCCGTCGGAGTTCGTCGCCAAGCGCACCGGCGACCGCATCGGCGCTCGTCGTGTTCGGCGAACGGCGCGATGACGGTCTGCCCGCTCGACGCTCGACCGCGCGATCCTGAGCGGCGATCATCGACCGACCTGTCGATCGGCACGCTCGACGGCACGCGCACCGCGATCGGCATGGGCCTCGCGAGCGCCGTCGGGCGCCTGCGCAGACTCGACGGCCAAGGAGCAAGGTCGTCATCCTGCTCACCGACGGCGCTCAACAACGCGGGCGAGGTCGACCCGCGGACTGCGGCCCAGCTCGCCGTGACGCTACGGGATCAAGGTCGTACTGCATCGGCGTCGGCTCGCAGCGGCCGGTGACCGTGATGGTCAACGATCCGATCTGGGGACCAGCGGCCGCAGACCGTCTCAGGCCGACTTCGACATGAAGACGCTCGACGGGCATCTCGGCGCTCACCGGCGGCGCGCGTACGCGGCGTCGGCGACGACGAGGCGCTGAAGCGCATCTACGACGAGATCAGCCGGCTGGAGCCGACGCGCTTCAAGACCGCGCGCCACACGGTCTACTCCGAGAAGGCGGGCGCTGTTCCTGCTGCCCGGCGGCGGTGCTGTTCCTGATCGGGCTGCTCGTGCCGGCCGCTGCTGATGGAGGCTGCCGTGATCCACTGGGGCGCGTCGCGGCTGCTGTGGTCCTGCTGCTCGCGGTGCCCGCGATCGCGCTCGTCATGCTGGTGGGCGCGTGGCTCAAGCGTCGCAGCCTGCGCCGGCTCGCCGATCCCAGTCTCGTGCCGCGCCTCACCGACAGCCGGAGCCCGCGGCTCGGCGCGCGCGCAAGGCGGTGTGCCTGCTGCTCGGGCTCGCGCTCCTCATCATCGCGGCGGCGCGGCCGCAATGGGGCGAGAAGCTCCAGGTCTACAAGGGCCGCGGCATCGACATCGTGATCGCGCTCGACGCGTCGACGAGCATGCTCGCGACGGACGTGAGGCCGAGCCGGCTGGCGCGCGCGCAAGACCCAGATCGCCGCGCTGCTCGACAACCTGAGCACCAATCGAGTCGGGATCGTGGCGTTCGCGGGCGACGCGCAGGTGCTGTGCCCGCTCACCACCGACGTCGAGGCGGCCAAGCTGTTCCTCGACATCATCGACCCGGACAACATGCCGAAGCCGCGGAACGAACGTCAGAAGCGCGGTCGAGGCCGCGGCGTCGCTGTTCGATCCCGGCTCGGAGGGATCCAAGGCGCTCGTGCTCGTCACCGACGGCGATTACCTCGACGGCGATCCGAGCGCAGACGACCAAGCTCGCGATCGATGAACGCATCCGCATCTTCGCCGTCGGCGTGGGCACGCCGGAAGGCTCGACCATCCCCGAGTGCGCAGGCCTCGGGCACGACGCTACAAGAAGGACAAGGACGGCAAGATCGTCGATGTCGCGGCTCGGCGAGCGGCTTCCTGCTCGTCATGGCGAAGGCGACGGACGGCCGCTATTTTCGATCGGAGACCATCAACCTCGCCAACGCTGGTCGCGGCGCTCGATCAGCTGCAGAAGACGCACGATCGGCGGCGGCGAGTACATCGAGTACGAGGAGCGCTACCAGCCGTTCCTGCTCGCGGCCTTCCTGCTGATCTTCGCCGGCACTGCTCATGAGCGATCGACGCGGCGCGCTGGTTCCAGAACCTGGCGTTCTGGACGTCGTGGGGCCGGATGCGCGCGGGCGCCGGCCGCGGCGCGCGCGGCGCTCGGCGCGGTCGTGGCGCTCGGGATCCTGGCCTTCGCGCCGACGGCGCAGGGCCGACGTCGGGTCGAGCATGCGGCGCGGGCTGGCGCTCGAGCAGAAGGGGAAATACGACGAGGCGATCAAGGCGTTCCAGCAGGCGCTCGTGCTCGAGCCCGACAACGAGCGCATCCACTACGATCTCGGCCGCGCGCTGTACGAGAAGAAGCAGTTTCCGGAATCGGCGGAGCACTTCCAGCTCGGGCTGCTCTCCAAGTCGCGGCCGGTGCGCGCACGGGCCTCTATAACCTGCGGGAACAGCCAGTTCCGGCAGAATCGGCTCGACGAGGCGATCGCGTTCTACACCCAGTCGCTGATCCAGAATCCCGAGCGACATGAACGCGAAGCAGAACCTCGAGTACTGTTGGAAGATGAAGGAGCAGAAGCAGAGTCCCGACTCGACGCAGAAGCAACAGCAGCAACAACAACAGCAGCAACAGCAGCAACCGCAAGCAGCAGCAGCAGCAGCAACAGGGCGCGCAGCCAGCAGAAGGGCGCGATGAGCAAGGATCAAGCGAACCGCATGCTCCAGGCCCTGCAGGCGAAGGAGAAGGAGAATCTCAAGAACCAGCCCAAGAAGCAGCCGCAAGCGGCACCCGGAGGGAAGGATTGGTAGCGGCGCCGCTCTCTAGGGTTCGCGCGTGAACGTCGGCGCGCGCCGTGCGTTCGTCCGCACGTGCACGCTCGCGCTCGTCGCCGTGCTGTTACCGGCGCTCGCCTCCGCCCCTGCGCGCGCCGGCGATCTCCAGTTCTCCGCCTCGATCGATCAGACCACGATCGGCCTCGGCCAGCAGTTCCAGCTCGTGCTCACCGTCCAGGACGAGGACATGCTCTCCGTCCCTTCGCCCCAGCTCCCGCCGCTTCCCGACTTCGACGTGATCGGCAACTCGTCGTCCCAGTCGACGAGCATCTCGATCATCAACGGCAAGATCCAGAAGCAGGCGACGGTGAACTATCGTCTACGCGATGTCGGCGAAGAAGCTCGGCAAGCTGGTGATCCCGCCCGCCAAGCTCTCGTACCAGGGCAAGGAGTACGAGAGCCAGCCGATCGAGATCACCGTGGTCAGGACGGCGCAGGGGCAGGCGACGCCGATGCCGCCGGCGCCCAGCGTGGCGCCGTCGCGCGGCCAGCTCCCGATCGAGGGCAACCTCTTCCTCTCCGTCGTCCCCAGCCGCACGTCGGTGTACGTCGGCGAGCCGATCACCGTCGACGTGCTCTTGTGCACGCGGTTTCAGATCGCGAACGGCGGCTGGGCGACGATGCCGTCGTTCGAGGGCTTCTGGGCCGAGAAGATCTTCGAGGCGGACAAGTTCGACTTCCAGCGCCGCACGATCGACGGCAAGTCCTACGCGGTGTCGGAGCTCAAGAAGGTCGCGCTCCTCCCGCTCTCCCCGGGCAAGGCCACGATCAAGCCGATGGAGTTCAACGTCGCCGTGGCCCAGGCGCCGCGCGACGTGTTCGACATGTTCGGTGGCGCGAGCACGCAGGGGGTGAAGATCGTGTCCAAGCCGATCACGCTCGACATCCTGCCGCTGCCCGAGAAGGACAAACCCGCCGAGTTCACGGGCGGGTCGGGCAGTTCAGCCTCGCCGCGGCGCTCGACCGCACCATCGACGACGAACAACGAGCCGATCAACCTGACGGTCCGGCTCAGCGGTCGCGGCAACCTGCGGATGATCGACAAACCGGCCGTGCGCGCCCGTCACGGGGCTCAAGATCCTGGAGCCCGAGATCAAGGACGATGCGCACGTCGCGGGCAACACCATCCAGGGCAGCCGGACGTTTCGCTACCCGATCATTCCCGCAGACGGACGGGAATTTCGTCCTCGCGCCGATCGCGGTGGCGTACTTCGATCCGCAAGCCAAGACGTACAAGACGCTGAGGAGCGAACGGCTGGAGTTCTCGGCCAGCGGCTCGGCGACCGGCGCTCCGCTCGTGGAGGCGTCGGGGCTCAAGGTGCTGGGGACCGACATCGGATACATCAAGCCCGATGCGGCAGCGCTCACCGTCACGCCGATGGATCCGCCCTGGTGGCCCAATCTGCTGTACCTGTTCTCGTTCGGCATGGTGGGAGCGCGTTCTGGTATCGCTCGCACCAGAGCGGCTGCTGTCGGATCGCGGCTACGCGCGCAAGTCGCGCTCGTCGTCGCTGGTGAAGCGCCGGCTGCGGGAGGCGGAGACGCTGCTCAAGAAGAACGACGCGAAGGGATTCCACGCGGCGTTGGCGCAGGCCGTCATGGGCTACGTCGGCGACCGCTTCAACGTCGACGCGCAGGCAATGACGAAGGACCAGCTGCGCTCGACCCTGATCGCCTCGCGGTCCCGGCGGACACGTCGGCGGCGCTGCTCGAGATCATCGACCAGTGCGAGATCGCGCGCTTCTCACCGGGCATGCTCGGGCCCGGCGATCCGCGCCAGCTGTTCGAGCGGGCCCGTGACGTTCTGGGGCGCATCTAGGATGACGCGACCCACGCCGCCGGGAGTGGGTCGTGACGTCCTGCGTGATCGCGCTGCTCGTTCTGGCGACGGCGCCGGTCAGCGCCTATAACCAGGGCAACAAGCTGTACGCGCAGAAGGACTACGCGGGTGCGGCGGCGCAATACGAGGAGGCGCTCAAGGCCGGGCCGAGCGCGCCGGTGAACTTCAACCTCGGCAACGCGCTGTTCAAGTCGGGCAAGATCGGGCAGGCCATCCTCCACTATCGCCGTGCCCGCTACCTGAGCTCCGCGTGACCGCGACGTCGAGGCCAATCTCGAGTTCGCCCGCGCCTACCGCGTCGACAAGGTCACGACGTCGGCGAGCCCGTTCGCGCGTGGCTCTGGACGCCGCACTGCACTGCCTTTCACGCCGCGAGGCGACAGTGGGCGCGGCCGTGCTCTTCGTGCTCACCGGCGCGGTGCTCGCGGCCTGGATCGTGCGACGCTGGGCCGTCTTGGTCGTCGCCGCTTCGCTGTGCGCCCTCGCCGCCGTCTATGCCTTCGCCGTCCAGCAGGCCTGGGGGCCGAGGTCCGCAGTCGCCCCGCCGTGGTGGTCGTCTCCGAGGTCAACGCCCTGAGCGGCCCGAGCGATGACGCCAAGCAGATCCTGCTCCTTCACGACGGCATGGAAGTCGAGATCCGCGAGGCCCGCGGCGAGTACCTGCTCGTTCAGCTCCCAGGCGGCGGAGGCTGGGTGCCGCGAACCTCCGTCTGGCGCGTGTACGAGTGAGGTTCGTGGCGGCGAACGACGTGTCGCACCGCCCGAGCTTCGTGACGCGGCCCGGCGCACGTCTCCGAACTGTGTCGCCTGGGACCGGCACCCACCCTCATTGCGTGACTCGGAACATGCCTGCTAGCGTGCCGCCCATGGCTCGCCGACCTCCAGCAACGCCGTGTCGACGCAGCCGATCACGCTGGCGTGCGTGGCTCTCCTACCTTGCGCTGTCGCAGCTCGTCCTCGGCTGTGCGCCCGCGAAGCAGGCGTCCGACTCGAGCGCGGCGGATACGACCGGATCGGGACTGGCCGCGGCGGCGGATTCCGGTCTCGTGCACGTCGAGGAGCCCGTAACTCCGGAGCTGCTCGCAGGGGTCGCCGAGCCGTGGACCGGCGACTTCGACGGCATGGTCAAACGCCGGATCATCCGCGCGCTCGTGGTCTACAACCAAACGAACTACTTCTTCGACGGCCTCCGTCCCCGCGGGATCTCCTATGACGCACTCGTCGAGTTCGAGCGCGGGTTGAACGAGAAGCTCAAGACGCGGCATCTCAAGGTGTACGTGATCCACATTCCCGTTACCCGCGACCGCCTCTTGCCGATGCTCGTCTCGGGACAGGGCGACCTCGCCGTGGGCAACATCACGATCACCCCCGAGCGCGCGAAACAGGTGGCGTTCTCCACGCCCGTTGCCACCAACGTCTCCGAGGTCGTGGTCACCCATGCCTCCGGTCCGGCCCTGTCGTCGCTCGAAGACCTCGCCGGCCGCGAGGTCTGGGTGCGGCCCTCCAGCACCTACTACGAGAGCCTGGTGGCGCTCAACCAGCGCTTCCGCCGCGAGGGACGCGACACGGTCGTGATCCGCCCTGCCGACGAGCGCCTCGAGACCGAGGATCTGCTCGAGATGACCGCCACCGGACTCATCGACATCACGATCGCCGACGACCATCTGGCGAACTTCTGGGCGGACGTGTTCGACAGCCTGCGCGTTCACCCCGAGCTCGCGGTACGCACCGGCGCCGAGCTCGGCTGGGCCTTCCGCAAGAACAGTCCCGGCTTCGAAAAGCAGGTCAACGCCTTCGTCCGCACGCACGCGGTTGGGCAATGGATGGGCAACACGCTGTTCAAGCAGTACCTCAAGACGAACAAGTGGGCACGGAACCCGAACTCAGGCGCGGAGCGCCGACGGTTCGCCAACACGGCCGCGATCTTCAAGCGTTACGCGGCTCAATACGACTTCGACTGGCTGATGATCGCGGCGCAGGCCTACCAGGAGTCCAAGATCAACCAGAAACTCGTGAGTCCCGCGGGGCGGTCGGCGTGATGCAGGTACTGCCCAGCACCGCGGCCGATCAGAGCGTGAACATCCGCAACATCTCGAAGGTCGAGAACAACATCCATGCCGGCATCAAGTACATGCGCTTCATTCGCGACAACTACCTCGCCGACGCGCCCGATGACCGAGATCGATCGCCATCTGTTCGCCTTCGCCAGCTACAACGCCGGGCCGAACCGTATCGCCGCCATGAGACGCCGGGCCGCAAAGCAGGGACTCGATCCCAACGTCTGGTTCCAGAACGTGGAGGTCCTCGCCGCGAAGGAGATCGGGCGAGAGACGCGTTCAGTACGTGAGCAACATCTTCAAGTACTACGTGGCCTACAAGCTCGCGCTGGAAAAGGAATCTTGAACAAAAGCCCGACTAGCGGACCCATGTCGTTCGGGATGATCGGGCTCGGCCGCATGGGCGGCAACATGGTGCGCCGTCTCATGCGTGGCGGGCATGCGTGCGTCGCCTACGGCCGGTCGCGGGAGTCGGTGGAGGCCCTGGTCCGCGACGGCGCCACGGGCGCGTTCACGCTCCAGGAGCTGGCGACGAAGCTCGCGCCGCCGCGCGCCGTTTGTCTCATGATTCCGGCGGCCGCAGTGGACGCGACGATCCACGAGCTCGCGCCTCTGCTGGCGCCCGGCGACACCATCATCGACGGCGGCAACTCGCACTACCAGGACGACATCGCGCGCGCGAAGCGGCTCGCGGAGCGCGGCATCCACTACGTCGACGTGCGGCACGTCGGCGGCGTGTGGGGCCTCGAGCGCGGCTACTGCCTGATGATCGGCGGCGAGCGCGATGTCGTGGCGCGACTCGAGCCGATCTTCGAGACGCTGGCGCCGGGTCCGGGCTCGATCCCGCGCACGCCGGGACGCGAGACCAAGGGCGGCACCGCCGAGCGCGGCTACCTCCACTGCGGTCCGGCGGGCGCCGGTCACTTCGTCAAGATGATCCACAACGGCATCGAGTACGGCCTGATGGCGGCGTACGCGGAAGGCTTCAACATTCTCCGCCACGCCGGCATCGGGCGCGAGCCAGCGCACACAAGACGCGGAGACGGCGCCGCTGAGGCACCCGGAGCACTACGCGTACGACCTCGATCTCGCCGACATCGCGGAAGTGTGGCGGCGCGGCAGCGTGGTGACGTCGTGGCTGCTCGATCTCACCGCGACGGCCCTCGCGAAGGATGGAACGCTCGAGCGCTTCGGGGGTAAGGTGGCCGACTCGGGCGAAGGGCGCTGGACCCTCGAGGCCGCGAACGACGTCGGCGTCCCGGCCCACGTGCTCGCGGCCGCGCTGTTCGAGCGCTTCGCGTCACGGGGCCAGGACCTATTTCAGAACAAGGTGCTCTCGGCGATGCGATTCGGATTCGGCGGCCACCAGGAGACGAAGTAACCGCGATCGCCCGAGCGACCGACGCTCTAGCCCTTCGGCTGCGGGACGATCCGGATGTAGGGCTTCGGCGACTTCCACCCCTGCGGGTACGTCTTCTTCGCCTCTTCGTCCGACACCGAGCCGGCGATGATCACGTCCTCGCCCGGCTTCCAGTTCACCGGCGTCGCGCACCTTGTGCTTCGCCGTCAGCTGCAGCGAGTCGAGCACGCGCAGCGACTTCGTCGAAGTTGCGCCCGGTCGTCATCGGATAGGCGATGATCAGCTTGATCTTCTTGTCCGGTCCGATCGACGAACACCGTGCGCACCGTCTGGTTGTCCGCCGGCGTGCGTCCCTCGCACGAGCCCTCGAGGTCCGCGGGCAGCATGCCGTAGAGCTTGGACACCGACAGGTTCGGATCGCCGATCATCGGATAGTTCGGCGCGTGCCCCTGCGTCTCCTTGATGTCGTTCGCCCACCGCGCGTGGCTGTCGACGGGATCGACGCTGAGTCCGACGACCTTGGTGTTGCGCCGGTCGAACTCGGGCTTGAGCTTCGCCATGTAGCCGAGCTCGGTCGTGCACACCGGCGTGAAATCCTTGGGATGCGAGAACAGCACCGCCCACGAGTCACCGATCCAGTCGTGGAAGCGGATACGCCCTTCCGTCGTGTCGGCCTCGAAGTCCGGGGCTGTGCTGCCGATTTGTAGGGCGTGCTGCCGACTTGAGTCGTCATCTTCCAACCCTCCCTTTTCTCCCGACACCGTTCGACTCGCGTCCGAGGGGCCGCCGGCGTCAGGACATCAGTTCCTCCCCGCCACGAGTCCTTCGAACTCCTTGGCGAGCTTGGGGCCCAGCCCCGACTCCTCGTGCTTGAAAAAACGTACGCGTCCTTCCACGCCCTGCCGGCGTCGTGGATCCGTCGCGCCCACCCGGCCAGCTCGTCACCCTCGTAGCCCTCGTCGCGCAGCCGGAAGTAGCCGAAGTCGGCGGTCGGCTCGAACGCCGTCGTGCCCTTCTCCGTGTCCGCGACGCATAGCGCCACGTTGCGGCTCCGCAGCACCTCACACGTTTCGGGGCCGAACCACGAATCGTGTCGGAACTCGAACGCGCAGCGGACGCCGTCCGGAATGCGCGGCAGGAACGCCTTCAAACGCTCGAGATCCTGCTTGAAGTTCGGCGGCAGCTGGAACAGCACCGGCCCCAGCCGCGCGCCGAGGCCCGACGACGTGTCGAAGAAGTAGCGCAGCGCGTCGTCCTCGCCCACGAGCCGGGCGATGTGGGTGATCCGTTGCGGCGCCTTCAACACGAAGGTGAAGTGGGACGGCGTCGCCTCGACCCAGCCCGCGACCGTCTTCGCGTTCGGCATCCGGTAGAAGGTGTAGTTGACCTCGACCGTCGAGAGGCGCCCGCGTAGTAGCCGAGCATCTTCGTGGCCGGCAGTTTCTCCGGATAGAAGCTGCCCTTCCACTCGGGAAAGTTGTAGCCGGAGGTGCCGACGTGGACGTGCATGACGCTCGAGGACCCGAAGTGACCTCGGCCCAGACCCTGTAGAGGGAAGGGCGGACCGGGAGCGCGGACAGAATGCCACGAGCGAGCCTCGGACGTCGAGTCCCGCTCTGCGGCTGCGGTCCTTGCGATGCGAGCCGCCGTTCGACGATTCTCGGCCCGGGAACCCCACTCGTCTCGGAGGATCGTCGATGTCACGTGCCCTGAATGGACCTGCTGCGTGTCTACAACGTCGTCGAGAAGGTGATCATCGTGACCCTGCTGGTGGTGCTCATGTTGGTCGTCCCGTGGGCGTGCGGGATCTACAGCTTCGAGTTGCTGCGGCTCTTGGTGCTGCGCATGACGACGGGCGAGGTGGTGGCCCCCGGCGTGCTCAGCATCACCGAGCGCATGTCGATCCTGCGCGAGGTGTTCGGGGGTTCCTCCCTCATCCTGATCGGCGTCGAGCTGATGAAGACGATCGCGATGTACCTCTCGAGCCACGAGATGCACGTCGAGGTCGTGTTCACGGTGGCAATCATCGCCATCGCGCGCCACGCGATCGACCTGACCTCGCCCACTCTCGATCCCATGCAGCTCGTCGGACTGGCCGCGCTGCTCGTCGCGTTGTCGCTCGGCTACTACTTCTTCAAGCGGGCCGCGGCGATCGCGTCGCCCCCGGCCGATCGGACGCCGCTCGGCGGGTAGCGAACGCGGCGACGATGCCGGCGACCTTGATCAGCGCGAGCTCTCCGCGATGGCTCGCTCGAGGAGATCCTGGCGTTGGCGGCGATCGAAGCGTTTCGCCGACGTGCTCGCGCCCCACACGTTGCCGAGGTAGGAACGGCACGGCGACGGCGCCGGTCAGGATCGCGGTGCAGGAACATGCTCGCCGCGCGCGAACGAGACGACGGTCAGGATCAGCACCGCGTTGAAGAGGAGCGTGCGCACGCCGTCCCGTGCGCGTCCCGCGTACATCTGGCCGGTGCCCGGGACCACCGCCGACATCGTGCCCGCGAGGCCCGAGCTGCGGTGCGGCAACGACTCGCCCAGTGGCGGAAACGTTGCGAGCCGGCCGATCCGCTCGCGCACATCCGGCGCCGGCGCGCGCTCGGCGGCGAGTCGGAAGTCGTCGCCGGCGCGCCCCCACTCCCCGCGCGCCAGTCCGCACAGGCCGTCGAGCGCCGGCACGCGGAACGACGACGCCGACGCCATCGTCTCGGCACCGCCCGCCGGGCTCGAATAGTCGGCCGCAACGATCGGCGCCGTCGCCCGGCGATGAGCCCGCGATCCGCGAGCAGGCGCTCGCACGCCTCGTAAGAGCCGGTGTTGAATCGACACGCGGCGCCCATCCACGTTGCGTCGGCGCGCGCCTCGACGTCGCCGGCGAGCATCGCCGCGGTGAGGTACGACGACTCGGCGTCGTTCCATCGCGACGCCGCGAACGCGCAGCCGCCGACCCGCGCGAACGCCCACGACTCGACCGGACGCCTCACCCACCAGGCTGGCTGCGCGCTGGTACTCGGTCGAGGCGCGCTCGCAGTCGCCGCGCCACTCGAGCTCGTGCGCGAAGCGCAGCACGTCGCCGAGCTGCGCCCGGCGCGCGTCCGAGATCGACTCGGGCAGCGCCGGGTCTTCCGGTGGCCGCGGCGGCAACAGCCAGCGCGGCACGCGCGCGCCGCCGGCGTCGGCGTCGAAGGCGTTCACCGGATCGAGCAACACGCCCTTGTCGCCGCGGGGCGACACCTCGGCGGCCGAGGCGTTGCAGCGCATCAGCCGATCCGCCGCGCGCGCGCTGCCCTCGGCGAGCCCGTAGGCCGCGATCGCCTGCGCGGCGTACTCCGAGCAGCTGGGCTGAGAACCGGCAGCGCACGTGGCGCAGCGACGAGATGTAGCGCGCTGGTAGACGCGGATCGCCTCGACCGCGGGATCCTCGGTGCCGGGCGTCCCCTTCGGCTCGTCCTCGGCGCGCGCGGGCGCGACGAACGCCAGCGCGATCACCGCCGCCCCCACGAGAAGCGCGACCGCGCGGCGCGGACGCCAGGCCTTCGAGGCGACGCCGTTCATGGCCTAGCGCGACGGGATCGTGATCGACACGGCCACGTCGAATCCGTGGATGGTCTCCTTCCCGAGGAAGTCGGTCGTGAGCGACAGCTCGTGCTGTCCGGTCCACGCCATCATGTAGCCGTCGGTGACGAGGCCGATCTCGATGCCCTCTTTCGTGAGCCAGCCGAACGAGAGCCGCACGTCGCCGCCTCCCGCCCAGCGATTCAGGTGCTCGTGGCGATTCGCGACCTGGAAGCCGGTCGTGGACTCGACCACGGATATTTCCGCCTGCTCGTGCACGTGATAGGCCGCGGGCCCGAGGAGCCAGCTGAACCGGAACGACTTTGCCGCCGCCGTGGCGCATGCCCGCGCGTACGCCAGATGTCGAAGATCTGGAGGCGCGAGTCGCTCGGGACATCCACGAGGGTCGCAGCCCGAGTACGCGTAGTCGACGAGTGGCTGCCCGGTCGTCTGACGCCACCCGACGCCTGCGCCTGATTGCCAGTGCTTCGGCAGGTAGCGCATGTACTGGGCCTCGACGCGCAACGCGCCCTCCTGATACTCGACGTTGAGAGGGCTGGGTCCGACACCGCCCCCGCCCAACGCGGCCATGACGCCCCACGTCGGCTTGCGCCGCGGCGACGCCGGTTCCGGCGGAAGCGGCTCCGTAAGGAGCCGAGCAGGGCCGCGGGCAACCATCCGATCGGCTCGACGCCATCCACGGGTCGCACACGCAGCCATAGACCCGTGGCCATCGAGTGCGTCTCGACGACGATCACCGGCACGCGGTCAGGCAGCGCGCCCATCGGCTGCCGGCTCCTCGTCGAGGCCACATCCGGACCGTCCCACAGCATGACACTGTCCGCGGCCGATGAGGCGTGCACGCGCCCGCTCGCCCACGGCCCACGTGCCGGCCTCGGCACGCAGCGCGTTCTCCGGGCCCAGGGCCGGAGCCGGCGGCGGCGCGGCGCTGTGAAACAAGCTGCCGAAGAACGCGCCCAGGCAGTCGAAGAAGCAACTGGCGTCGCTTTCGTCGTCGTTGTCATTGTCGGGCGGCGTCGCCGCGCTGGGCGTCGATTTCGGCTGAGCCGGCTTCGCGCGCGTCGGCGTCTTCGACTTGGGAACGGGCTGCTTCTCGTCACCGCTCGCCACGGAAACGGGAGCCGCGAGGACGATCGTCCCCGACAACTCGCTCTCCACTCGCGACGACGGGCGTGACTTGTGAGCGTGCGGAACCCGGAACGCAAAGGGAAACGCATAGGAACAATAAGACCGTTGAGACCCGTGGCGGCCGCATGGGTGTTCTCCAGAGTCAGTGTGGGGAGGGACGCCGAACGGTAGGCCGCGGCGCGTTTCGTCAACATCGGTTTCAGCGTCGGCGTTGCCGATCCGACGCTCGATACATACACCGCCGCGATGCTCAAGACCTCTCCGTTCCATCCGCGCACCGCGCCGCTCGTGCGCGCCCAGACCTGGCGCCGCTGGGCGGGCTACCAGATGGCGAGCGCCTACGATCCGCACCCCGATCGCGAGTACGCCGCGATCCGCAACGCGGCGGCGCTGCATCGACGTCTCGCCGCTCTACAAGTACCTGATCACCGGCCGCGACGCGGCGCGCGCTGCTCGACCGCATGATCACGCGCGACATGACCAAGCTGGGGTCGGGCAGGTCTGCTCACGCCGTGGTGCGACGCCGACGGCAAGGTGATCGACGACGGCACGGTCAGCCGGCTCGACGAGGGTCGCCTACCGGCTGACGAGCGCGGATTCCTCGCTGCGCTGGCTGCGCATGAACGCCGACGGGCATGGAGCGTCGGTATCGAGGACGTCTCCGAGCGAATGGGCGCGCTTGTCGCTCCAGGGCCCGCTGTCTGCGCGCCGTGCTCGCAGACGCTGACCACGACGGATCTCGTCGACGCTCAAATACTTCCGGCTGGTCGAGACCACGGTCAGAGGCATCCGGTCGACGATCTCGCGCACCGGCTACACCGGCGATCTGGGCTACGAGATCTGGGTCGACGCCGCGCGCGCGGTCGAGCTGTGGGACGCGCTGATCGACGGCGGGCATGCCGTTCGGGATCGTGCCGGCGGCGTGTGGGGCTCGGACCTCGGCGCGCATCGAGGCGGGTCTCGATGATGCTGGACGTGGACTACTTCTCCGACCCATCACGCGCTGATCGAGGACCAGAAGTCGTCGCCGTACGAGATCAATCTTGGATGGGCGGTGAGCGCCGACGAAGGGCCCGTTCACCGGCCGGCGCGCGCTGGCTGCCGAGCGCGGCCCGCGGCGCCGGCGTGGGGCTTCGTCGGCATCGAGATCCGGCTGGGAGTCGCTCGAGCGGCTGTTCGCCGAGCACCACCTCCCGCCGCATCTGTCGGGCGTGGCGTGGCGCGCGAGCGCCCCGATCTACCGCGACGGCGCCGGCAGATCGGCTACGCCTCCGAGCGGCTGCTGGTCGTCGCTGCTCAAGAAGTCGCTGGCGCTCGCGCATCTCCGCGCGCCGCACTTCGCGCCCGGCACGCTGATCGAGATCGAGGTCACGGTCGAACACCGGCGCCAGCGCGCCGAGGGATCGTGCGCAAGCTGCCGTTCTTCGACCCGGAGCAGGAAGAGCGCATGAGCGCCACGCTACGACGCGATCGTGATCGGCGGCGGTCACAACGGCCTGGTGGCCGCGGCGTACCTCGCGCGCGCCGGCCGCAAGATGCTGGTGCTCGAGCGCCGCCCGCTGATCGGCGGCGCGGCCGTCACCGAGGAAGTGTTCCCCGGCTTCAAGTTCTCGGTGTTCTCGTACGTCGTCAGCCTGCTGCGCCCGGAGGTGATCCGCGACCTCGACCTGCCGAGCCACGGCCTCCAGATCCTGCCGCTCGAGAGCACGATCACGCCGCTCGACAACGGCGACTACCTCGGCGCGTGGGCCGATCCCGACGAGATCGCGCCGCGAGCTGTGCCGGCACTCGACGCGCGACGCCGACGCGATGGTGCGTGTTCGGGCGCCTCATGCACCACATGGCGATGGCGGTGAAGCCGATCCTCGGCATGGTGCCGCCCGATCCCGCATCGCTCGCGCCGTCCGACCTGCGCGGGCTGCTGAAGCCTCGGCGGACACTTCCACTCGCTCGGCGCCGAGCGCTTCCACGCGCTCCACAAGCTGATGACGATGAGCAGCGCCGACTACCTCGACGAGTGGTTCGAGTTCGACGGGCTCAAGGCCACCAAGTCGGCGAGCGGCATCATCGGCACGTTCCTGGGGCCGCGTTCGCCGGGCTCGGCGTACGTGCTGCTCCACCATTACATGGGCGAGATCGACGGCGCCTTCCGCGCGTGGGGATTCCAGAAGGGCGGCACGGGCGCGATCAGCGAGAGCATCGCACGCGCGGCGCGCGCGCACGGCGCCGAGATCCGCACCGGCGTCGTCGGTCGAGCGCGTGATCGTGAACGGCGATCGCGCGACCGGCGTCGCGCTCGCGAGCGGCGAGGAGATCGCCGCCATCGGCCGTTATCTCCGGGCTCGATCCGCGGCGCACGTTCACGCAGCTCGTCGACCCGAAGCAGCTGCCCGGCGACGTCGTCGAGGGCATCCGCCGCTACAAGTTCCGCGGCTCGTCGGGCAAGGTGAACCTGGCGCTGTCGGGGCTGCCCGACTTCACCTGCATGCCGGGCCATGGGCCCGCACCTGCGCGGCGCGATCTCGATCAGCCCGAGCCTCGAGTACCTCGAGCGCGCCTACGACGACGCCAAGTACGGCGAGTTCTCCGAGCATCCGTACATGGACATCATCATCCCGTCGATGATCGATCCCGGCATGGCGCCGCCCGGGAAGCACGTGATGAGCATCTTCGTCCAGTACGCGCCGTACGCGCTGAACGGCGGCTGGAACGACGCCAAGCGCGAAGCGTTCGGGGACGCGGTCGTGAAGACGCTGGCGCGCTACGCGCCCAACATCGAGTCGCTGATCCTCCACCGCCAGGTGCTGACGCCGGCCGACATCGAGCGCATCACCGGGCTCTCCGAGGGCAACATCTTCCAGGGTGAGCTGGCGCTGCATCAGCTGTTCTTCCTGCGCCCCGGTGCCGCGGTGGGCGCGCTATCGAACGCCGATCCATGGCTACTGGCAGTGCGGCGCGGGCACGCATCCCGGCGGCGGCATCATGGGCGGATCGGGGCGCCTGGCGGCGCTCGAGATCTTGAAGGGCGCCGCATGACCGCGACCTTCGACGCCATCGTGATCGGCGGCGGCGCGAACGGTCTCGTCGCCGCGTGCGTGCTCGCGCGCGGCGGGCTCAAGACGCTGGTGCTCGAGCGCGAGGACACGCTCGGCGGCCAGGGACGCGCGGTCGAGTTCGCGCCCGGATTCCGCGCGCGCGCCGCTCGCCACCGATCCCGGATGGCTGCCGCCCGCGGTCGCGCGCGCCGCCGGCATCGACCTCGCCGTCGCTGCGCCCGGCGGACGCCCCGGCGACGCTGGCGCTCGGCGACGGCTCGTGCCTGACGCTGTGGCGCGACGCGGCCCGCGCGGCCCAGGAGATCCGGCGCCACTCCGCGGCCGACGCCGACCGCTGGCCCGCCTTCGTCGCGCGGCTCAAGGCGCTCGCGGGGATGCTCGAGACGCTTTACGCGATGCCGGCGCCCGACGTCGACGTGCCGTCGTCCGGACTGGTTGCCCTGCTTGGCTGGCGCGCGACTTCCGCGGCCTCGGCCGCGAGAACATGATCGAGTTCCTGCGCGTGCTGCCGATGTCGGTCGCGGAGTTGCTCGACGACACGCTTCGCGAGCGACGCGCTCAAGGCCGCGATCGCGCCGGGCGGTGTTCGCGATCACCGCCAGGGACCGCGCTCGAACGCCACCGGGTTCGTGCTGCTCCACTCACTTGGTCGGCGCCGCCGCCGGCGCGGTGCGCCGGCACGGGTCGTGGGCCGGCGGCGACGACGCGGTTGACGCGCGCGGCCGAGGCCGCGGCCAGGCGCGCCGGCGTCGACGGTCCGCACCGGCGCCGCGGTCGCGCGCATCGACGTGCGCGACGACGCGGTTGCCGGGCGTCACGCTCGCGAGCGGCGAGACCCTCGCCGCGAAGCGCGTGCTCTCGACCGCGGATCCGACGCGGACTCTCGCTCCAGTGGATCGACCCGGTATGGCTCGACCCCGAGTTCCTGCGTCGCCGTCTCGCAACATCCGCTACCGCGGCTGCACGGCGTTCGTGATGTACGCGGTCGACGGGCCGCCGAACGTGAAGGGCCTGAGCGCCCGAGGCTCATGGCGGCGTCGTCTCGCTCACGGCGAGCCTGCAGGATCTCGAGCGCGCGGCGGACGCGGCCAAGTACGGCACGGTGTCCGAGCGGCCTCACGTCGAGTTCTCCGTGCCGTCGTTGAGCGACGCCGGGGCTGGCTCCCGAGGGCAAGCACGTGGTGGTGGCGCGCGCGCAGTACGCGCCGTACGCGCTCGCGGCGGCGGCGCCGCGTGGGACGACGCGCGGCGGTCAGCACTCGCCGACGCCGTCACCACGGCCATCGAGTCGGCGGCGCCGCGTGCTTCGGTTCGGCGCGTGCTGCACCGCGCGGCGTGGACGCCGGCCGACCTCGAGACCCGCTTCGGGCTCGACCGAGGGCGCCACGACTCAGGGCGAGCTGGCGCTGGATCAGATACTCTTCATGCGTCCGGTCGCGGGCTGGGGGCGCTACGCCATGCCGATCCGCGGCCTCTACCTGGGCGGCGCGGGCACCCATCCGGGGCCCGGCGTTCTGGGCGGATCCGGCGTGCGCTGCCGCGCGGCGGATGATCTCGGACGGGCGCGCGAGCATGACCACATTCCGCCGCACCGCGACGACGTTCGTCGCCGGCTCGCGGACGATGCCGGGCGAGTACTACACGTCGCCCGAGATCCTCGCCGAGGAGAAAGAGCGGCTCTCCGCACGCGGTCGTGGATCTGCGTCGGCCGGGCGTCGCGCCTCGCCGAGGCCGGGCGACTTCGTCGTGCGTCTCGATCGCCGGCGAGTCGATCATCGTGCTGCGCGACCGGCAGGGCGCGCTGCGCGCATTCTTCAACGTGTGCCGCCACCGCGGCACGCGCATTTGCATGGAGGCCGCGGGCCGCTTCACGCGAGACGATCCAGTGCCCGTACCACGCGTGGACCTACGCGCACCGACGGACACGCTGATCGGCGCGCCGCACATGCAGGACGTCGAGGGCTTCGACAAGGCGCGACTACCCGCTGCACGCCGCGGCGTCGCCGAGTGGGAAGGGTTCCTGTTCGTGAACCTGGCGCCGGATGCCGCAGCCGTTCGAGCGCGCGTGGGCGCCGATGCTCGGCGCGGGTCGCGCGCTACCGGTCTGCCGTCGCCTGCGGGTCGGGCATCAGCGTGACGTACGACGTCCGCGCCAACTGGAAGCTCGTGTTCCAGAACTACCCGAGTGCCTCCACTGCCCGACGATCCATCCCAAGCTCGCGACCGTGCTGCCGTATCAGAGCGGCGCGAACGATCTCACCGAGGGGCCGTTCCTCGGCGGCTACATGGAGATCAAGGCGCCGAACGAGAGCGCCACGATGAGCGGGCGCGCCGCCGGACGCCGGGTGAGCGACGACGCTGCCGCGAGGACGATCGCCATCGCGCCTACTACTACACGCTGATGCCGAACCTCCTGCTCAGCCTCCACCCCGACTACGTCAACTACTACCCGGTGCATCCGATCGCACGCCGACCGCACGCTCGTCGAGTCGGAGTGGCTGTTCCATCCCGACACGCTCGCCGGACGCGCCAACAACATCCGGGACGCGATCGAGTTCTGGGACCTCACCAACCGCCAGGACTGGGACATCGTGGCGCAGAGCCAGCTCGGCATCGCGTCGCGCCGCTATCGACGCCGGGCCCGTACTCGCCGCGCGAGAGCATCCCCGCGGCCTGGGATCGCGAATACCTGAGGCAGATGGGGCGCGTGTAGCTTTTGCTGAGGGCCCCTTAGCCGCCCGCTACGGTCCTTCTCCCTTGCCATCGACGCACGTGATCCACCCACCCGGAGCCGCGCCATGACCGCAACGGCCGTCGACGTCACGCCCCACCCACCGGCAGTGAAGCCCGCCGGCACGCGCGGAGCTCACGCTGCGATCGGTTGTCGTGGCGATCGTGGTGCGCCGCCGTCATCGGCGGCTCGTACCCGTACGTCGTGCTGAAGCTCGGCTTCGGCCCCAACATCTCGGTCGTCTCGGCGTTCTTCGGCTACCTGGCGCTCGGGATCGCGTTCCGCAACTTCCATCGCTGGGAGAACAACATCGTCCAGACCGCCGGCACGTCGGCGGGCCAGACCGCGTTCCTGTGCGTGCTGATGGCGGCGTTCGACCTGCTGCGCATGGACCCGACGACCGCACTTCACGTTCCACGCTCACGCCGCATGCAGTCGTTCCTGTGGCTCACCTGCTGCGGGCATGCTCGGCGTGCTCGCTCCGGTGCCGATGCGCCAGCCACTTCGTGGTGGACGAGAAGCTCACCTTCGCCGACGGCGTCGCCGCCGGCGAGACGCTGATCGTGCTCGACTCGCAGCGGCGCGGAGTCGCAGCGGGCGCGCGCGCGCTCGATGGCGATCGGCGGCGTGCTCTCCGGGCTGCTCATGGTCATCCGCGCGAGGACGCGCGCCTGTTGAAGGCGGCGTGGTACCGGATCCCCGAGATGCTGCCGCTCGGCGGGACCGGCGCGCGTCATGAACGTGGGCGTCAGCTGGAGCCTGCTGTCGATCGGCTCGGGCATGCTGGTCGGCATGCGCATCAACACCAGCATGGTGCTCGGGATGATCCTGGCGCTGGGTGGTCGCGCCGCCGCTGCCTGCTGCAGCACGGCTCGGTCGCGCACATGGTGCGCCGCGAGATGCTGCTGTGGGTGATGTGGCCCGCGGTCGGCGTGCTGGTCGCGGGCGGGCTCACCGCGCTGGTGCTGCGCTGGAGCGTGCTGGTCAAGACCGTTCCGCAGCCTGTCGGCGCGCCGCGGTCGGCGGCGGCGACTTCCCGATGCGCTGGGTGATCTGGGGCTCGATCGTGCGCCGCGATCGCGCTGGTCGTGGTGCAGAAGGTCGAGCCTCGGCATGCCGTTCGTGGCTCACGATCGTCGCCATCGTGCTCTCGATCCCGCTCATGCTGGTCGGCATCCGCGTGCTGGGCGAGACCAACTGGGGGCCGATCAGCGCGCTCACCAACATGATGCAGGGCATCTTCGGCGCGCTCGCGCCGGGCCAGATGCATGCGCCAACCTCACCGTCGAGCGGCGTCACCGGCTCGGTGGCGTCCCAGTCCGAAGGACTGATGCAGGACTACAAGACCGGCCACATGATCGGCAGCACGCCGCGTTACCTCACCTACGCGCAGCTGATCGCCGTCCCGGTCGGCGCCGCCGCGGTGGCGCTGCGTCTACCCGCTGCTGCGCGACACCTACGGCATCGGCGGCGACCACGGGCTCCAGTCGCCGATCTCGCAGCGCTTCGCCGGGCTTCGCGCGCATTCTCTCCGCGGGTGTGAAGCGCTGCCGCCCGGCGCGGTCGCGGCGCTGCTCGTCGGCGCCGCGGTCGGCGTCGTGCTCACCATCCTCGAGAGCGATCGCCAGGCGCGGAAGTGGACGCCGTCGCCGACCGGCATCGGCATCGGCATGCTGGTCCCGGCAGCGCCGTGTGCATCGATGTTCCTGGCGGCGCGATCGCGCGAGATGTGGCGGAAGGCCCCACCCAAGGCGTACGAGCAGCACGTGACGCCGCTCGCGTCGGGCTTCATCGCCGGCGAGGCGATCATCGCGGTGTTGATTCCGATCTTGGTCGTGATCGGGCTCATCCACCTGCAGCCGTAGCCTCGGCGCCCCGTCAGCCGCGCGTTGCCTCGAGGTACTGCCAACGGGATCGTGGGGCGGATCGCGCCCCTGCTCGACCGCCATTCGATCCAGCTCGAGGCGGGCGTGGGCGGTCGCAGATCTCTTCCACGCCGCGCGAAGCCGAGCCGGATGAAGTGATGCGAGAACAGGGGGCCTCGGCGTTCATGAAGCACATCACCGCCTCGCGCTCGCTCACAGCCTCGACGCGGAAGCCGGCCCCTGCAGCCGTGCCGTCAGCGAGGCCACGGTCGCGCGGGTGCTCGACGTGCCGGCGCAGGCGATCGAGCGCGGCGCGGTCGTGGCGCGCGATGCAGGACCTACTCGAACGTGGCGTACAGCTCGCCCATGTGTCCGACCAGATTGGACGAGACCCGATCCTCCCGCCCGCGCGCAGCACACGGCGGCACTCGCGCAGCGTGGCCTCGGGGTCGTCGAAGTTGTTGACGCCGAGGTTCGGCGCGACAGGTCGGATGTTCCGTCGCGGAACGGCAGCGCGGCGCCGTCTCCGCGCGCCGCGGCGGCGTTGCCATGCGTCCAGCGCGCGATCTTCGCGTTCCGCGCGGCGTAGGCCCTCGAACCAGCGATCGACGCCGGCGACGAACGTCGCAGGCCCCACGCGCTCGGCCAACTCGACGAGCGGGAAGCCGGCACCGCATCCCAGGTCAGGATGCGGCGCGCGCCGGCCATCGTGACGTTCTCGAGCCAGCAGCGCTCCAGCGAGCGCCGACCACAGCGGCAGCTCGTCGTAGAGCGCGACGTCCCGCGGTTCGCGTCGTCGAAGGGTGAGGTGGTTCTGCCACGAGCATCGCGCCCGCGCGGAGACGCCGCGCCGAGGTCAGCGCATCAATCCCACTTGCCGCCACCCTTCGAGGACACGGAGCCGACCGCCACCCAGAACGCGAGCGACAGGCCCGTGAGCAGGTAGAACATCTCGAGCTCGATCGCCCACGCGCCGCCCATCTCGGTGAGCGCGAACACGCGCTTCGATTGCACCAGCCCGATCGCCACGAGCATGTCAGAATGCGACAATGAGGCCAGCGATGCGCGATGCCGACGCCAGCCAGGATCATGATCGGCGCGACGACCTCGCCGACGTATACGCCGTAAGCGAGAAGCCCGGCCAGCCGGCGCTCATGGAGCATCTGCACGATGAAGCCGACCCCGTGCTGGAGCTTCCACACCCCGTGGAACAACATGAAGCCCACCGACCGCCAGGCGAAGGAGCAACTTTCCGCGATATCTCTCGTGAGCCTGCCATGACTCTGACCTCCGGGTTCGACGCCAGCTGCGGCGCCGTGGTGGGGGACGTTTCCCTCAGGTCGCGCTTCGGCTCGGCTGGCCTTGGGTCCCGAAGCGGGCTTCAACACCGGCAGCACTCCGCTCGATCTCGACGCGATGCCGCTCGGAGCCACAACGGCAAGATCAACGACTCGCCGAGCTTCGCGTGGTCCTCGTCGACCGCGAACCCCGGGACCGTCGGTGGCGAGTTCGTAGAGCACGCCGCCCGGCTCGTGGTAGTAAACGGACTTGAACCAGAACCGGTCGATGACCTCGGTGGGCCTGGCACCCGCCGACTCGACCTGCGAGCACCACCACGAGCTGATCGGCGTCGTCCTTCACCGCCACGCCACGTGCATGGACGGTGCCCGTGCCCCAGGAGCCACGCGCGGCACCCGGCACCTCGGCGTAGGTCGGCGAGCTGTCCCGAGCCGCTGCCGCCGGCGCCGATCCGCACCCAGCCGTTCTCCTCGCCGAGCACCGTGAAGCCTATCGCCTGCTCGCCGAACGCCACGCTGCGCTCCGGTCCAGCTCCACAGCCGCACCGAGTGGAGGCCGCGGATCTGGTGCTCCGGGCCCGATCGGGCTCTGGTCCCACACCGCGAACTCGCGATTCGTCTCGACGAAGCGCGACCTCGAGACCGTGCGGATCCGTGAACGGCAGTGCGCGCTCGCCGAAGCGGATCTCGACCGGGCCGGATCTTCACGCCGTTGTCCTCGAGACGCGCGCCAGAAGTCGAGCGCGCCGGGTGCTATGGGCGAGCGACACCTCGATCGTGAGCTCCTTACAGCCCTCCATGCGGCCCGGCGCCATCTGCACCCGTGGAAGAACGTGAGAGTCGGTGCCGGGATTGCCGTCGGCGTCGGCGTAGAACAGAGTGCGGTAGGTGCCGGGCCGTCCTCGGTTGACGCTGCGCTTCACGAGCCGCATCCCGAGCAGGCCGACATAGAAGTCGAGGTTGGTCTGCGGGTCGCCCGCGATCGCGGTGACATGGTGGATGCCGTGAACGCGCTTCATGGTGTCTCCGGATCGTGACCTTCGGCCGGGGAATAAGCTTCTCGTTCGTCAGCGTGACGCCCCTAGGATCGCGGGATCGCCCGCCGGGACGCTTCCGGGCACCACGCCCCCACCGGCGGCGCGGCCTCCGGCACGCTGGGCGCGAAGGCTCGAACTTGAGCCGCAGGCGGAACTCGCGGTGCAGCAGCAGCAGGCTCAGCACCATCTGCAGCGCCACCGACGCGACCGCGAGTAGCCAGCATCCAGCGCAGCTCGAAGCCCGGCACCGCGCGGCAGCAGAATGGCGGGCACCGACGATCGACGACGATGCGAACGAACGACGCCACGAGCGACGGCATCGTGTTGCCCATCGCCTGGAACATGCTCGAGCACGACGAACATGAGCGCCCGAGGCGACGAAGTTCCACGACACGATGCTGCAGATACTCGTCGCCGACGCGATCACCTGCGGATCGGACGAGAACACGCGGATCATGCGCGGCCGGCGCGATGTGGCACAGCAACGCGAACAGCAACATCGCGACGGCGCCGACGCGTGACCGCCGCGTACTTGGAACGTGGCGCGCACACGGTCGGCCTGTGCGCGCCGAAGTTCTGGCCCGCCACCGGCGCGACCGCGAAGCCGAGCGCCACGACCGGCATGAACCGCGCCTGGACGATGCGCATGCCGATGCCGAAGCCGGCCTGCGCGCTGCCGCGCCGAACGGCGCGTGCCAGCGCGTAGACCACGAACAGGTAGACGCCCATCAGCGCGAACTCGGCGCCCGCCGGCAGGCCGATCGCTGAGCATGCGCGCCCCACATGGCCGAAGCTGCGGCTTCCAGTCGCGGCGTGCGAAGCGCAGGTGACGCCTTCGCGGCGGAAGAAGTAGCGTGACAGCCACGACGTGCCGATCGACGACCGGCGATGAGCGTCGCGATCGCCGCGCCCGCGACGCCCAGCGGGTGGTCGCGCAACCAGCCGAAGATCAGGAACGGCGCGAGCACCATGTTGATGATCACGGTCGACCGGTCTGGCACCATCATGCCCGGGCTTGAAATTGCCGGTGCCGCGCAGCGCCGCGCCCATCGCCACCATCGGCGAACTGCAGCGCCAGCGCGGGGATGAACCACAGCAGATACGTCGCCGGCCAGCGGCGTGCGCGCGTCGGCGCGTCAGCGCTGAGGCGCGTAGCAGCGAGCGCCGGCCATGCAGACGCCAAGAACGACGACGCCGGCACGCACGGCCGAGCACCAGCGACTGGTTGAACACGAGCAGCGCGCGCTCGTGATCCCTGCGCCCCGCCGCGTGCGAGACCAGCGTCGGTCGTGCCGACGCCGAGCATCTGTGTGAGCGCGAGCACGACGAACATCAGGTTGCCTGCGATCCGACGACCCGGCGACCGCCTCCTTGCCGAGGCGGCCCGACCCAGTAGAGGTCCACCAGGAAGTAGAGTGTCTGAACACCATCGGTCACCAGCATGAAGCTGGTGGTCTTTCAGCAGTGGCGTGAGATGGGTCCGTGGTGAGGTCTTGCATGGACGACCCCCTTTCGGCACCGGGCGCCCACGATAGCAAGTCGGGCAAGGCGGAAGCGCCGACCCAACCCCGCGTGCGGGTTCCGCGGCAGCGCGCGCGGGTTGTGCGGCCTTCTCCCGCGCTTCCTGGGTGCCCTCCGCGCGGCGCTGCCGCGGCGCGCGAGGACGGGTCCGCTACAGCTTCTGAACGCCACCCACCTTGAGCTGACAGCATGTTCAATGAGTCGACGATGCTGAACCAGGCGTCGCTGACGAAGTCCGCCTCGGGTTGATTCGGCGCCCTGAGCCGCCGCCGATACGACGCCGAGCTGGTTCTTCTGGTCAAAGTGCCGTGAAGCTGCATCGTGTTGCCGCCGATGACCATGTCGGGGACCTCTGATCTGCTGCTGATGAAGTGGATTCCGAGTCCCGCTCCCGCGTACGGCTGATCCGACGACTTCACTTCGAACATGTACGTGCCGCGCGGACGATGAGATGTCGTTTAACCGACAGGTCGCCGCCGCCGGGAATGTCCCCGCCGCGACCAGTAGCGTCGAGGTGCGCCGCACCAGCGGATATTCGTCCAGCGTGCCGAGGTCCGCGAACACGCCGAATCCGGGCGTGGTGTCCAGGTCCTCGGTTCACGAGGCCGAGGTTGACGCCCGTTGAACCCAATGTCGCGGCCCAGGCCCGTGCATCGCGAAGCGACCGTGCAGATCAGCAGGACAGTCAGGGAAATCAGAAGCTTCTTCATAGCCCCCTCCGTGGTGGCTTTGCCACCCGCCGTCGCGCACGGACTAAGGCGGCGGATCGCGGTGAAGGTTCGCGGCGGGGCACCCGTTTGAGGGGCAAGATGCGTACCTGGCTCGGCCGCCGTGGAGCCGGTGAGGGGCCGCGCCGATAACCACCGGACACCAGGTAACTGAGCGGTCCGCGGCCCATGGCGCGGCCCGAGCCCCTCTTCCACCCTCGCGTCCTCCCGGAGATGTCACGCGTGAAGCTGAAGCGTCGCATTTCCAGTGTCATACCAAGACTCGAATGACGAAGTTCATGGCCAAGGCGGGGCGCCTCTTCATCAAGAGCCAGCTCCTCACGTTCTTCCTCGTGCTGTGCGCGCTCGGCTTCTGGGTCGGCTTCGCGGCGCGCCCCGAGCAGGGCGTGCCGTTCCGATCTGTTCGAGGGTACGACGGTGCTGTCGTTCCGCGATCCGACACGACGGCGCGCTTCTCGCGGTCGAGCTGGCGGACACGTACCGGGGCAGTACGATCTCGACGCGCACCGCTTCATCGAGCCGATGCGGACGTGACTACGTCGTCTATCGGCGGCTCTGCGCGCTACCGTCCGCTGACGCTGCGCGGGCACGTCGGGCCGCAGGCGCTCGAGTTGCCGGACTCGACGCGGCCGAAGCTGCCGGGCGGATCAGCTCAGCGAGCTGCAGCCAACAAGTCGTCCGATCTGCGTTTGAAGCCGGTGGGATCGCGAGCACGCACGGCTACGTTGTCGGGCTACTATCGGCTTCCACCCCGCCACACGTGGGCAGCTCGCTGTCGAACCCGGCGGTGCAGAAGCGGGTACTCGAGATGCGGCATGGACCGCGTGATCGCGCACGAGGCGTGGCGCCGAGTGCTGCTCGAGCCGGTGCTGATGGGCGACGAGCGACGCCGGGCGCTTCGCCGCGATGCACGGCACGCAACGGCTATACACCAACTTCTTCCGGCTCGCGCTGAACGACAGCGACGGCTTCATCCGCGCGAGGGTGCGGCTCGACTCGCTCGGTCATCGGCGCGAGCGCGCGCGATGCGCGTTCGCCACCGCGGTCAGCGCGCCGCGCAGGACACGATCGATCTCAGGAGCTCGGACTTCAGCGCGATCGAGGGAGTGGGCGAGTCTGCGGACCACCGCGGCCACTGGTCGCCGGCGCGACGCCACCGCCGGGCGAAGAGCGCATTCGCTACCTCGGCACGCTGGCGTGGTACGGCGTCGCACCCACGCAGCCGGGCGAGCAGCGCATCTGGGTGGGCCGCGCGTGCTGGTGCGCGAGGGGCGACACGGAGGCTTCGTCGCCGACGAGATCCCGCTCACGACGTGGGCTGTCCTGCCGTGGCGCCCGTGGTTGACGGCGGCGGCGTGGGCTCGGGTGGGAACGATGGACCGCGCAGTGGATGGGCGGCTCGCGCGAGTTGCGCCATCGTCGAGATGGGGATTGGGATCACGCGACAGCTGCGCGGCCAGCGCTGACGCACTCGACGAACGTCGGACGAACGTCAGGAACACCGACCGCCCTCGGTCGCGATGACCGCTCTGAGGCTCCGACATCTCCGTCTTTGCGATAGCCCTTCGGGACCTGAACCACGCGTCCACGAGCGGCTTGCGATCGAACGCCCAGAAAGCGTCAAGTCGAACGACACGACCTGGCCGTCGATGCAGCGCGTGATGAGCGGGAAGCCGGCCTGCTCGTGTCCCATTCGAAGGCGCGCACGCCGCCGCCGCCGTTGCCCTGACGATGGCCAGCGCGTTCCGCAGCGACTCGTTCATGAGCCTCATCGTGGCGCGCTCGCCGTCACCGATCTTGTAGGCGTCGGCGGTCGCTCCAGTACTGCCCTTCTTGACGCCGTCGTGGAGCACGCTCGACGCGCGTGCACGGCACGCCGGTCACCCGCGTCGAATCCTTCGACACCACGTAGGGCCACCTTGGACGGGCTGCCGAGCCTGCGCCATGGTCTGGCGGAAGAGCTTCTGGTCGTCCTTGGACATCCGGCCAGCTCCTTCTCGACGTCCGACATCACTTCGTCGTCCCCTCCGCTCTCGACGTCCAGGTAGTCCTGTCGACGTCGTCGATGATCCGAAAGGTCTCGTCCTTCTCGATCAGGAGTCATCCGGAAGGGGTGCGCCCCTGACCGTGATCGCCACCCGCCCCTTTCGAGCGAGAGCTGAGCCGTGGCGGGAACGGCCCGCGTCCCCACCCGCTCGGTGCCCCGGTAGTAGGCGCTGATCTGGGCCGAGGCCGGGGCGGCCACGCGAGAAGGGTGATGGAAAGCGCGAAGATGTGTCGGAGCACGAGGCGGAGTCCCCCATTCGACCCATGATCCCATTACCGAGTCCGGGCCGGAAGGCGCCGCGGCCGAGTCCGACGGGTATCGGCCGCATTTCGCCTCGGCCGCCATTGAAATCGTGCGATCACGACGCGGCCGCGCGGGGTCGAAGGCGACGCCCTCGCGCTCGACGGCGCAGGCGCTGGGTGGTCGCGGACGAAGGGTCGAGACGGGCGAAGGCTGAGCCGCCCGCCCGCCCCACGACGGTACCACGGGAGCGGCGAGTGGCCGTGGCAGAGGCGTGCAGCGCGTATCCGGCGACCCGCGCGGTGCGGCAACCTCGGCGAGCGCCGCGACCTGCCCAGGGAGGCAACCCGGCCGCGCGGGATGCTGCGCGACGACGGCGTAGATGCGCCGGTAGGTGTCCGAGACGGGCGGGCGTCGTGACCTCGTCGTCTCCGGTTCTGGCCGGCTGGGTCTGGTCATCCTCTCGTGCTCGTGTCGGCGGGTGCGTCGTTGGCAGGCGGCATGCGGCCGAAGTAGGCTTCGTGCGCTCGTATCGAGCGTCGCATGCGGCGGTATCCGAACCACGAGACATCACCCCACCCGCGACCCAGGGGAGTGACGGATGGCCAAGATCGGGCGCATTTCGAGACCGTTCCGCGTGACGAGCGGAAAGAAGTTCCCGGCTGAAGGACTTCGATCCGAACGACACCGGCGGCGTGAAGTCCAAGGCCCGAGCGGGCGAATTGCTGAGCATGGGCATCGAACGCATGGCGGGCCCAGGACCGGCTCTTCGCGCAGGATCGCCGTTCGCTGCTCGTCGTGCTCCAGGCCATGGACGCGCGCTGGCAAGGACGGCGTCGTCGATCACGTGATGTCCGGCGTCAACCCGCAAGGCTGCCAGGTCTATTCGTTCAAGTCGCCCGTCGAGCGAGGAGCTCGGATCACGACTTCTCGTGGCGCACGTCGCGGTGCGCGCCGGAGCGCGGGCGGATAGGCATCTTCAATCGCTCCTACTACGAGGAGGTCCTCATCGTCCGCGTGCACCCTGCGATCCTCGCAGGCTCAGCGCCTGCCGCCCGAGCTGGTGACGCCGCACATCTGGAAGGAGCGATTCGACGACATCAGCGGCTACGAGCGTATGCTGACGCGGAATGGCACCACCGTGCCTCAAGTTCTTCCTCAACGTCTCCAAGCAGGAACAGAAGCGCCGATTCCTGAGCCGGCTCGACGAGCCCGAGAAGAACTGGAAGTTCTCCTCCGCCGACGTGCGGGAGCGCGAACATCTGGAACGACTACTATGAAGGCGTACGAGGAAATGATCCAGCACACGTCGCACGACTACGCACCGTGGTACATCGTCCCCGCCGACAACAAGTGGTTCACGCGCCTCACGGTGGCCGACGCCGATCATCGACGCGCTCGAGGGCATGAATCTCGACTACCCCAAGGTGGACGAGGCGAAGAAGCGCGAGAGCTGGCGGCGGCAAGCGCGATATGCTGCTACGCGGTCGTGAGGATCAAGAAGGCTCTCGGTCGGCGGAGACAGCGTGATGCGCGAGCGGGAAGGCGCCGCGCCGATCCGAACACACATCGTATGCCTCTCAGCGCCGCGGCGTTCCGCACGTGAACGGGCGGCGCCCCCGAGGGCAGCCCCCGGGGCGACAGGCCTCCGTTCCTGATTTCGCCGTCTAGCCTTCCAGGCAGGCGATGGTCGAGTCGGTGCTCGCCTGCGGGATCTCCCGAGCCACGCTCCAGGAACACCCACACCCGGCGCCACCGATGGTCCGCGTTCTTCGCCCGTCACCGAGAGCGCGACCCGCTCGCTGCGCGGCTTGATCGGCACGCGGTGCGTGCGCGCGCCACGCCTGAGCTCGGTGTCGTACACCATCGGCTGCGCCTTGCCGAGTCCGTCGGAGAGGAGGAACCTCCCTCGACGTCCTGCAGAGCCATCGCGCCGTGATCTCGGCGACGCCGCCGGCCGAGACCAGCGTGTGCCGGACGCCGACGCCGGCGACGTCCGGCGGCAGCGCGTCGGGCGACGCGGCGTAGTCGTCGGCGACGTTGCCGTCGCTCGACGCCGCACCGGCGCCGTTGGCCGAGGGTGGTGTTGCCCTGAGCCGGCTGCGTCGCGACCACCGCCGTCGTCGCCGCTTCCAGCGCCTGCGCCTCCTGGTGCTCACCGCACCCGGCCATCACGAAGGCGGTCGCGACGCTCGCCAGCGTCACGATGCCCGTCACGACACCCGCGCGCCGAGTGGCGCCCTTCACTGCTCCCCAGTTGCTCGACATCGTCTTGCTCCACCCGGCCTTTTCGCTAGTTTCTGGATCAGCGTCCGCGCTCGCCGGCGCACCGTCGCTGACTCCTGGATTGGACCCCCGTGCCCCGCCCAGGTGCGGTGTGACGCGTTCGTAGCCGTCGCTGGTGGTGGTACGCATCTCGACCTCGTGCCCGAGGGTGAAGTGGCTGCGAGACAAGACGTTGAGTTTCAGCCCGTGGGGCGTTTTTCTGTGTCAAGGTTGACACGCGAAGGGCCGATCGCAGTCTTAGCAATACGTAACTGAACGAAGTACAAT
>ERZ1370068.396-contig-10358_pt1 | contig 40750 bp, 40 predicted proteins | sample MGYA00561227_ERZ1370068 | MGnify/ENA primary metagenome ERZ1370068 (study PRJEB38410, sample SAMEA6850437) | metagenome | study: Metagenomic assessment of the ecological functions of the soil: analysis of the soil microbiota associated with the... | reverse complement strand
CTACGTATTGCTGACTCGCCGCAGCCGGACCGACCTGCGCTTGGCCGGACGCGTACCGGCAAAATGCAGGTGACAGGCCAGCAGTGGTCGAATGCGGCCACCGACCAGGCAAAAGGTGGCGCTCCGCCAGGCTACGTTCCGTCGCGTCCGCGCTGGAGGTGGAAGCCGCTGCGCGAGTTCGTGCTGCGTTGGCGCGACGCTGACTTTGGCGGGATGTGCGACAGGATGTGGAGTTCTGACGGTGCTTCACGTGGCTCATCGCAGCTGGATCCGACTAGACGACGAGCGGGATGCAGGCGTTAAATGTTCTGCATCGACCGGCCGATGCCCGGCTCCAATCAGCGCGGCGGCGCTGATGCAACCATGCACGGCATCTGCTGACCTCTCCGCTCGGATGGCCCGGGCGGTAAGCCGGTCCACGACACGCATGCGTACTGACAACCGGTTTGCCCCCGGCTGCGCTGCCGTAGGGCCATTCGGCTCCATTACCGCCCCAGCGACCGGCAGAACCGAGTAAAGCCGCGAAGTCGTGGGAGTCCTTGTGTCCAAATGGGGACTCCTTGAATAACGACAGAGGAAGCACATGATGATCGGGGACCAACCGCCCAGCACCTGAGCTGAGATACGTGAAACGGGAGCTTTCCTCTGCAGGCGTGGGAGCGGCGCCCTTCGTCGTTACACAAACATGGCCACGCCTCGCTCTCATGTTCGGTGTTGCGCCCGCGTTCCAGCGAGACACAACGCACACGCCCTCCCTGCGGTCCCGACCCTGCTTGGCTCTGTTACACGGCTTCATTGGCGTACTTCCTCCGCGAGAGTATCCTGATTTCGAAGGACTCGCCTGGCTGGATCGCCGCTGGTATACGTCGAGCCTCGCAGACATCTCTGACGCCTTCGCTGGTAGTTTCACCAGAGTCTGGGCCCGCCACGGCGCTCTCGACAACCCTGCGCCTGTCAAAAGCCTGTTCACTGCCGCGCAACGCTCGGCAGAGAGCCCGCGCCGCCGGGCCTGAACGTCATCGAGTTCCTCGGGCGTGGCGCTCGCCGGGTGAGAGGCCGCGTGGTCGGCCTGAGTCGCCCGGTGCCCGGGCGAAGGTCGCGGACCCGCTGCGACGCCCCAACCCGCTCCTGCTGCGCCGACTCGCACCCGTGCGGATGCCCGTTGATTCCGGCACCGACTCCCTGCGCCGATTCCGGCACCGACTCTGCCGATTCCGTGGGGCAATCAATATCGACCTCTCCCGTCTTGATCGTGCGAAACAGCCCGGTGTTCCCGGCCTGTGCAGTGCGATTCCTGACGGCTCGTCCATCCAGGTCTTCCGCCGAAGGCACCCCCGTTGCCCTATTCGCCAAAAATGAGGTACGCCGCGAACATCGAAGCATGATCTGTGCTGCCGGCCAGATCCACCCTCCGCGATCGGATTCTGGCCCTCGAGACAACTCCCGGGCGTTACGCACAATGGCGGGCCTCAGCGACACCCCGTGTTGCGAAGGAACCGGTGAGTTGAGCCCCATGAGAGCTTCGAGACACGCAGGGTTGCTCCCGCAGCAACGTTTGTGGTCGCTTACAGTCCCGACCGACACCTGATCACCAAGGTCTGGTTTGAGGACTCGTTCCTCGACGGATACCCCAGCTGGGTGCACGCGAATGGATTCAGTGAGTCCCCGGCGTGAGATCCCGCGGAACGCCCCGCACAGGAGACAGGGCGCTGGGGCGCACTGATTGGCACCAGCCACGCTGCCCCGGCCGCCGAGACAGGACGGCGCCAGGTCAGCGCAAGGCACGGACGATGAGCATCACCGTTAGCGCCGATCCTGCCGGCGAGATGGTCGCCGGGGCGGTATTTTGCGCTGACGCTCGGATCGAGCCGTGCGAATGCTCCGGGCCCCCTTGACTTCGCCAGGCACGCAAAGACGCACCGCGGCGATTGTCCCTACGACGCCGAGAACGAACACAGCCCCGACGAGCAACCAGATTGAGAACGGCGATGGTGCGGCCGCCCGTCAAAAGCCTTCCCGTCCGCCGGTTGGCAACGAATCGCGATGGCAGGCGGGCACGCCTCTGCTTCCGGGCCATCCGACGCTTGAGTGACCGGAGCGGGGATGCCGCCACGCGGGGACGGAAACGCGGGGATGGCTTGCACAAACTAGTCCGCGGCCCCCCCGCTCACAAAGGCCATGTGGAGCCGCGAGCCGGCACTGTAGGCGGGATTGGCCTGTGAGAGCGCCAGCGCCGGTGCGACCCCGGTGGCCATCCATCTGCGCGGGCCCACCTGGGGACTGCACCTGAAGGTGCTGGCGGGGCAACCATCCCCTGCTTGGCCTTGCTCCGGGTGGGTTTGCCTGAGCCGCCCGAGTCACCCGGACGCTGGTGCGCTCTTACCGCACCGTTTCACTCTCACCTGTGACCGACCTGGTCGCCCGGCCGGCCCATCGGCGGTCTGTTCTCTGTGGCACTTTCCTGCGGGTCGCCCCGACTGGCCGTTAGCCAGCACCCCGCCCTGCGGAGTCCCGACCTTCCTCGACACGGACACGCCAAAAGCCGCGACCACTCCGGCCGACTCACCGTCGCATCCAGTGTGCCAGGCCGCACTGCGTGGCGACCGGCTGAATCAGCGGCCGCGCACGGTCAAGTGCGCGCGTAGGCCGGCGCCGAGCCGGCCAGCCGCGAGGCGTGCGCCGCCTACACGTACGAGGCGGAGCCGACGGCGAGGGTGACGTTGCCGAACGGCGACGGGAACAGCTGCTCGTCGGGGATGAGCTTACGAGGATGATCGAGCGGCGCTGCTCGACCGCGCCGACGGACTGCAATGGTCTCGGCGCAGTCCCTGCGGGTCGTAAACATCGGGAGGCGAACACCTGATAGCTGCCGCCCCGGCGGTGTTCGAGCTCGAGGGGCGAGGTTCACGACATCGGCTTCTGGTCTCGGCGCTCGGCAGCAGTGTGTCGACGACCTGGAACTGGAGGTACGGGTTCGCCCCGGTGTAGGGCTCGCCGCCCGCTCCGGTCGTCGCCGCCTCGAACAGGTCCGCGCGTTCCTGATGCTGACGCTGGAAGAGCCTCGGCGCTCGTCCTCGAGCGCTGGCGTGGTGATGAGGCCGGAGTCGAGCGCTGGACTCGATAGGTCTGCACTGCGAGCACCTCGATGGACGAGGCCGTGCGCAGCAGCGTGACGTCGTTGACTGGCGGGGAGCGATCGTCACCGTCGTCGGCGTCGCATTGCCGCCCTCGGGCACTTGCGGTTTCGGCGGAGTGGTCGGCGCACGCGGCGAGGAACCACCGCCATCAGCCCACCGCCGGCGACGAACAGACCACGTCCGATTGAACGCCGGGTCGCCGCTCGCGAACCGCATGACCGCGTCGCGGAACGGTCCCATCGACTCTTGTTGCGCGAGCTCGGCGTCTCGCATCTGACGGCGGAGCTCGTCGCTCATGGCTGGCACCGGAAACTCGGCTCGGCGTGAACGCGCTGACGACGGACTCGAATGGCGGGATCCACGCCTCGGTCGGAAGGCCTCGCCGCTTGCCCGAGCACGGTCGATGCGCTGCGACTCGATCGAGAGGATTGCAGCAGCGAGGCCTGCGGCCCGGGGGCGCGAGGTACGTGCCGCACGCCGCGAGGTACGTCGATGCTGCCCTCTCGACTCGAGCCTCGAACAGGACGTTGGCGAGCGCCTCGACGGTCGTCGCGGTTCGCACGCTGACCCGATGTACGTGCTCACGAGCTTCTGGTTGACCGGAGACCACACCGACGCCGCCCACCGCACCAGCGGCCGCTGAGTGCTCCTGATGGTGGTTCAGGAACTGCAGGGCGAGTGCCGTCTGCTCGTCGTCGAAGAGGCCAGTCTCGATCGCGAGGCCGCAGATCTTGACGAACGCGAGCTCGATCGAGCTGATGGAACTCGGTGGAGGTCGAGGTCCGGGCCGGTGCAGGTTGCTGTCGGACTGCGCGCCGGCGCGGCCGGCGAGCGCAGGGAGAGCGCCGATGGCAACTGCCGCAGCGCCGACACCGGCGCTGACCAGCAGGTGCCGTCGTGACGGATCGGAGGATGAGGTCATGAGACGACGATGCTCCCTGTCATCGAGTTGTGGATGCCGCAGAAGTAGTCGTAGGTAGCCCGGCGTGTCGAAGGTGACCGAGTACGACTGCCCGCTGTCGATCGTGCCGTCGCCGGAGAACGGATCTCCCTTCGACACGATCTGATGGGTGGCCGAGTCGTTGTTGGTCCACGTCACCTTCGTGCCGGTCGTGGCCTTGATGTTCTGCGGGCTGAACTTGAAGTCGACGGCCACGACCGTGGTTTCACCACTCGCTGGTCGCCGCCGTCGTCGTGGTGCTCGCGGCGGTCGTCGAGGCCGGCGACCGACGTGTCCGCTGACCGATGTGTCCGGCTCGGCTGTCGTGTCAGGAGCCGCAGTCGTCGTCGCCCTTCACCGCCCGCTGCCGTGGTCGCCTGCAGTGCCGCCGTCGGTGGCGCTGCCCGCAGGGACTCCCTCGTCGTTGGGGTCGTCGCCGCATGCGGCGAGGGGCAAGAGCAGCAGTCGAGTGCGGTGCCGGCCACCAGGGCTCTGGGCACGGCGTGGGGTCATCGGGATCTCCTTGTTCGCCGGGGCACTCCAGAAGTCGAGCGACGACAGTTCCGCAACTCCAGCCCTCGGCCCGGGTCCGGGCGTCGAGCCACTTCGCTCGGTCGAGCTTGCCCGCCGGCTCGATGACGGTGCTGGGTCGCCAGGTCGCAGCGATGTCATCCATGGACTTCCACGTGCCGACCGCCAGCGCCGGCGAGGAAGGCGGCGCCGAGTGTCGTCGCCTCGAGGACAGGCGACACCTCGACCGGGCGCTGGGCCGCGCTTGCGAGCGCGGTGAGGAAGGTGGGGTTTGCCGTCATCCCTCCGTCCACCCGGAGGTGGCCGGATCGAGAGACCGGTGTCGGCCTCCGCCGCCTCGACCAGGTCGGCACCGCGGTGAGCGACCCCTCGAGGACGGCCCGCACGAGATGCGCGCGTGCCGATCCGCGGGTGAGGCCGAAGAACGCAGATCGAGCGCCGTAGTCCCACCGCGGTACCGAGCCCGAGGAGCGCGGCACGTAGATCACGCCCGTCGGTGTCCGCGACCGTGAGAGGCGACGTCGTGTGACTCTGCTGCGGGTGCTGATCAACGCCGAGGTCGTCCCGCAGCCACTCCACCGCCCGTGCCCGCAGTGAGCATGATCGCCTCGACGCCCCAGGTGATGCGACCGGTGCTCCTGCCAGGCGGCGATGTGGGAACGTGCCGCCATCACCACGACGCTCGAACGCGGCCGCCCGGCGCCGAGGCGCACATGTCGAGCATCCCGCCGGTGCCGAACGTCGCCTCTGGCGAGGTCCGGGCCGCACACATCCCTGCCCGATCAGCGACGCCTGCTGGTCTCCCGCGATCCCCGCGATGGGCGGCGCTTCGCCAGCAGCAGATCAAGCGTGTTGACGATGCCGGTCGAGTCGACGATGGACGGGAGTAATGCCTGTCGGGACGCGCAGCACCTCGAAAGCACACCGTCGTCCCACCCCGTTGCCGTCGCTACGCACGAGGCCCGTGACGCCGACGTTGGACTGGTCAGTGACGTGGAGGCTCCGTTCGAGAGCACCCAGCGCGGCATCCACGTGTCGACGGTGCCGAACCGGAGGTCGTCGCGCGGTGCGCTCGGGTGATCGGCCATGTCGAGCAGGAACGCCAGCTTCAGTCGCCGACTGGTTCGGAGCGGAACCGCGCCCTCCGCGGCGAGCACCAGGCACATGCCGGCAGTGCGGAGGTCCTGCCACCCGACGCCCGGACCGACGCGCTGCCGGTGTTCGCATCCCAGACGATCGTGCGACGCCCGCTGGCTCGCGATCGCCGACCGCGCCGACGGGGCCGCCAGCAGCGAGCGCTGCACTGGCCATGCATCGAGGGCGGCATCGGCCATCCTGCGCGCATCGAACCTCGACGAACGCGGAGCAGAGTGACGATCGGCAGCACCTGCTCGGTGAGCATCGCGGTCGACGCTTCGCCGGGACGAACGATCGCCGCGCGCACTCCGCTCGTTCCGACGTCGACGACGAGGATGCTCACGGCGCGGGTCGCCGTCACCCGGCGGGCTCCGCCTCGTGCCGCAAGCGGCCTCCGATGATGCCGCCGATCAGTGCTCCGCGACTCATCGAGCAGCAGCGCGCTCGACAGCACCCGCGACCAGAGCACGTCCTCGTTGGCCGCGATGTGCCTGATCACGCCGATGCCTTGTACGAGGACGAACGTGACGATCGCGGATGACGATGCCGCGGCACAAGCGGGCGCCCACCTGCTGGCGCATCGCCGCGACCGTCGTGCCGGCCGCGAGCCCGAAGAGGACGACCCTGACCAGCAGCAGCGCACCCGCGTGACGGGTTGTCGTTGGTCGACGGGTCGTCGATCGCTCGTCCGATCAACGCCGCCGGGGACGCTGATGATGACCGGCGGTGACGATGCCCGCGATGAGCGCATTGCGGTCGAGCTTCATGACGCCCCCACCGGCCAGGGCACCTCGCCGAAGGGCGACGGCAGGCCGAGCTTTCCTGGGTTCAGGACCCTGTTCGGGTCGAGCGCAGCCTTCGCCGCCAGCAAGACCTCGAACGCCTCTGCCGAGGGCCTCGCGCACGAACCGGGCTGCGGTTGAGACCGACACCGTGGTGGTGGCTGACAGCGCCGCCGTTCGCCGAGCACGGCCCGCGTGCCCGCATCCCACGCCGCGACGTAGAACGCCTCCGCTGTTCCGCCGGAGGACGGCCCGCGAACGTGAAGTACAGGCACGCCCCGTCGGTATATGCATGGCGACTGGTGGGCCGTCGCGGCCAGGCTGCGCCAGGGACGCTGATGATCGCGCGCGCGAGCTGCGCCGTAGATCTTCGGGAGGTCACGCCAGCGAGCCGCGATCTCCATCGTGTCGACGACGAAGCCCTTACGGGTGAGAGCCTCGAGCGCGCTGACGTCGTTGCGGTGGTGGAGCCACCGGTCGACGAGGCTCGCCGTCGAGCGCTCGCCGGCCAGCGCGCACTCCTCGGCGACGATCGCTCATCACTGCGTCGACGATCGCGTGGCGTCGCCCTCGTCGTAGCACGAGGAGCACGTGGCGGTCGCCGGTCTGGTAGCTGCGATTCGGCTTCGGCGTCGTCGTAGAGGCGCAGCACTGCCGGCGTCGCGCCGCGGCGCAGGATGCGGCGGCACGCGCTCGAGGCCGTCGCTCGAACGAGCCGAAGCTCCAGCATCGCCGCCGTTCCGCGTCGCGGTGCCGGGTGGACGCGCAAGCGGCGCCCGTGATCACGCCGAGGGTGCCCTCGCGAGCCGACGAAGAGCTGCGTGAGGTCGGGGCCCGGCGGCGGCGCGGGCGCGCCGCCTGTCGTCAGTGTCGCTGCCGTCGGCGAGCACGACGTCGAGGCCCACGACCATGTCCTCGATCTTTCCGTAGCGCGTCGAGTAGCTGGCCCGCGCCGCCGGCAGGCCAGCCACCCGCCGACCGTCGAGAGCGCGACCGACTGCGGGCCAGTGCCCGAGCGTGACGCCGTGCGTCGGCGCGCAGCTCCTCCTCGAGCGGCGTCGCCGAACGTGCCCGGCAGGACGTCCAGCACGAGCGAGTCGTCGTCGACGTCGACGATGCCGGCGAGCGCGCAGCAGGTCGAGCACGACGCCGCCGTGCACGGGCACGCTCGCGCCGCACACGCCGCTGCGTCCCGCCTGCCGCGGTGACGGGCATCGCGCGGTCGGCGTTGCAGACGGCGAGGATCGCGGCCACCTCGTCGGCGTCTCCGGGCCTGGCAACGACGCGAGGCGAGTCCGCGGCGACCTCGCCCTCGAGCGCCCAGCTGCATCGGCCAGCGGCCACCAGTCGCGGCTGGCCTCCGCGACTCGCGACGCTCGGTGACGACGGCTGCGCATGCATCGCGCAGTCGACGGCGTGTGGCGTCGCCGACCTCGACACGGCGGGCACCGATGTGCGGGCGCGGCGAGTCGACCGACGCCTTCGAGGGCGATCGGCGGGACGGGGTCATGCCCCGATGATCGCGCCGAGTGCTGTCCGGGCAGCCGGTGCGCGTCCGTTCCCGAGTGACGGCGTCGACGGTAGGCGGCGACCTGGCGGCCGGCGCTCGGCGTCGGTCCCACCCGAGCTCCGGCGCCATCGACCGCGGCCACGTCGTCGGCCGCCGGCTCGCGCATCGTCGCGGCCGAGCAGCCGCGCCCGAGTGCGCCGGCTGAGGCACGTCGTCGAGCGTGCGGGCCATCTCGTGGCGCACCGCGTGCACCGCCTCGGCTCGCACGTAGGGCAGGCCCGCGCACGAGCGGACGAGCGAGGTCGGGATCGCTCGCGGCCAGCACGTCGACCGCCTCGCCCTCCGTGCCGTAGCGGCGGCGCGAGGTGGGCGTCGAGCGCTGCCGCCGTCGGCCGGTCGCGTCGAACCCGTCACCGCCGAGCAGGAGCAGCGTGCTTGGTGCGAGCTGCGCCGCCGGACGTCGAGCAGCTCGGCGACCTCGTCGACCGTGTCGGCCGCCATGCGGCGGTACGTCGTGAGCTTGCCGCCGGTGACCGTGACGCACGCCGCTCGGCGAGCGGCGCACCGCGTGGCGGCGCGACAGGTCGGCGGTGCGCTCGCTCGTCGCGCCTTGCACGCAGCGGCCGCAGCCCGGCCCACGTGCCGAGGATGTCGGCCTCGGTGACGCCGGTCGTGACCGATGCGTTGAGCGCCCGCAGCACGTACGCGATGTCGTCGGGCGTGCACTGCGGGTCGTCGAGCGGGCCGTCGTAGTCGGTGTCGGTGGTGCCGATGTACGGTCGAGCTCGCCCCATGGCACGACGAACAGCGACCGCCGGTCCTTCGGGCACGGGGATCACCACGGCGATGTCGTTCTGCGCCTTCTGCCCACGGCACGGTGATGTGGATGCCCTTCGCCGGGCGGATCGAGTCGCGGGTGCGCGCCCTCGTCGAGCGCGCACGTCGTCGGCCCACACGCCGGTGGCGTTCACGACGACCTGCGCCCGCACGTCGAGCTCGGTGCCGTCGGCCGCGACCGTCGCGCCGGTCACCGTGCCGTCGCTGTCCTTCGCCAGGCCGTGACGGCGGCGTAGTTGGCGACCGCCGCACCGTGGCGGCTGCCGTCGCGGGCGATCGTGAGCGTGAGGCGGGCGTCGTCGGCGTGCGCGTCGTAGTAGAGGTACGCCGACGCGAGCCGGTCGGCGCGGCAGCGTCGGCATGTGCGCGAGCGCCTCGTCCTGCGTCGAGCCGCTTGTGCAGCTTGCCGATGCGCAGCGCCGCCGGTGAGGTCGTACATCCACATCGCCGCGCCGAGGGCCCGGGCGATCTTCGGGTTGATGAGGCCGTCGCGGGTGAAGATCGGGATGAGGAAGGGCAGCACCGCACGAGGTGCGGGGCGGTGCTGGCGCAGGCGCTGCCGCTCGGCGAGCGCCTCGTAGACGAGGCGCGATCTCGCTCTGCTGGAGGTAGCGGAGCCCGCCGTGCACGAGCTTGGACGACTTCGACGAGGTGCCCGAAGCGAAGTCGTGCCGTTCGACGAGCGCGGTGCGCAACCCGCGGGTCGCCGCGTCGAGCGCCACGCCGCGCCGGTGATGCCGCCGCCGACGACCAGCACGTCGAAGTGCTCATCGCCGAGCGCGCAGCGCAGTCGGACGATCGAACGGGGAACCGACATCGGCGGTCATCCTAGGATCGCCCGTGGAGCCGGCGGAATCAGGGCTGTGCTCTCGACACCGCTCGACGGCAGCGGTGTCTCCGGGCGAGCTCGTTCGGTTGCACCTCGATGACGGCTCGACGCGCATCGCCAGAGCGCCCGGCGTCAGATCCCGCCGTGCGGGAGCGGCAAGCCAAGCTCGGGATGCACGAGCGCGAAGCGCGGTTCTACCGAGAGCTCAGCCGCGCGTTCCGGTGCGAACACCTCGCCGCTTCTCGCGCCGGACGAGCTCTTGTTGCTCGAAGATCTCGCGCCCGCAGGTTGCCGGCACGTTCACCGCCGGGCTGACCGGACGCGCGTCGAGGCCGTCATCGATGCGCGTTCGTCGCGATGCACGGCGAGTGGGCCGGCCGCCACGAGCTGGCCGGGCGCTGTCGTGGCTGTGGCGCGTCAGCCTCCGCCGAAGCCGCGCGGTGGCAGACGAACCTCGAGGAGCGGCTCCCGCGGTTCGTCGATCGTCACCGCGCTAGTGCTCACCGATGACGACGTCGTTGTCGCCGAGATGGTGACGGAGCGCCTGTCATCGCTGATGCTCACCGGCCGCGGCGCTGCCGGCGACGCTCTGTCACGGCGACCCTGGACCGCCGAACCTCATGTTCGGCCCCGCGAGCGACGAGCCGGCCTTCGTCGACTGGCAGCTCGTGGCTGCTCGCCCGGGAGCGCTCGACCTGGCGTGGCTGCTGCGTGCTCGGCGTCCCGTGGGACGTATGCAGCACCGTCAGCGTCGCGTGGCTCGAGCCGATACCGTGGAGCACTCGGACTCGATCTTCACGACTTCCGCCGGGTCTATGCCCTGGGCGTCGCGCTTCGCGGCGAGAGCACCGGTCTGGATGGGAGGTGCGCCGGAGACCGAGCGGAGCGCGCATGTGGATGCCTATGCTGCGCGGCGACCATCTCGAGGGTGTTCGCGGCGGTCCGACACCATGATGCGGCGACGACAGATTCTCGCCGGCTGAAAGGAATCGAACGCAATGCCTGACCTGAAGGGCAGCAAGACCGAAGACAACCTCAAGGAAGCGTTCCGCCAGCGAGAGCCAGGCAAACCGCCGCTACCTGTACTTCGCGCAGAAGGCCGACGTCGACGGCTATCCCGACGTCGCGGCACTCTTCCGCTCGATCGCCGAAGGCGAGACCGGTCATGCGTTCGGGCACTTCGACTCTCCTGGCAGTCGTCGGCGACCCGATCACCGGCACGCCCGTCGGCTCGACTGAGGAGAACCTCCGCACGGCCATCGCCGGCGAGACCTACGAGTACAGCCGAGATGTACCCCGGGTTCGCCCGCACCGCACGTGACGAGGGCTTCGACGACGTGGCGAGTGGCTCGAGACCTCGCTCGCGCCGAGAAGAGCCACGCCGCGGTTCAACCAAGGCCTCGATTCGGTGCGCTGAGCGCGGTCCATCCGTGAGCAAGCTCACCTCGACGACATCAGCGATGTGCGCGCATTACGAGCGCGAGCGCGACGAGTTCCGCAAGCAGATCATCGAGCTGAAGAAGAGCGGCGCGTCGCGCTCCGGGCCCCTCGTCACGATCGTGTTCGAGAACCGCGAGACCGTGCGCTTCAGATCCAGGAGATGGCGCGGTCGAGCGGATGCTGACCGACGAGGCGATCCAGACCGAGCTCGACATCTAGCAACGCGCTGATCCCCGAGGCGAACCAGCTGACCGCGACGCTCTTCGTCGAGCTGACGACCAAGGCCGAGCTGGAGGAGTGGCTCCCCAGGCTCGTGGGCATCGAGCGCTGTGTGGGGCTGCGGGTCGGCCAGGGTGGCGACAGGGTGCCGAGGCGATGGTCGTGCGGGCCGTCCCCGGAGGCCGACCACGCAGCGCGACTGACACGGCCGGACGCGACATCGTCAGTGCACTACTGTGTGGCTCGACCTGACCGATGTTCAGGTCGACCGGTTCGCCGACGAGGGCGCGACGCTGTTCGTAGATCACCCCGCGTATCGGGGCCGAGACGGCCTCACCGCCGAGACTCGGGCCGTTGCTTTCCGACCTGCGGCAGTGACAGTTTGGGCTGGCCGCAAGCGGAAATCCGCCCCTACCATGAGATCCGGCTCCTTCGGGAGCACAACACGCAGGCCCCTCCGGAAGTGAACCCCCTCTTGAGCAACTCGTCGTCATGGCGAGTGATCGGGCCGCCTGCGTGTCTTGATCCCGAGGTCTTCTACCCCGTCACCGAGGAAGAGGAAGCGACCGCAAAGAGCATCTGCGCTGACTGCACCGTCCGACAATCACTGCCTCGAGCACGCCATCACTCATCGCGAGAAGGACGGCATCTGGGGCGGCGCGATCGAGCGGGAGCGACGGAGGATCATCCGTCAGCGACGCCGCACCGCCTGAGCGAACAGCCTGAGCGAACCGATCACCGTCAGAGGGGGACCGCTCGTGGGGAGCCGCCGAGCCTCGAGGCGCTTGGGGATGGCGCGCGGTGCTCGGTCGCCTCGCGTCGAGCGAAGACCTGAGCCACGACCAGGCGCGAGCCGCGATGGCCGAGATCCTGGAAGGCGCGGCGACGCCGGCGCAGATCGCCGGTTTCGCGGTCGCCCTGCGGATGAAGGCGCGAGACCGTCGAGGAAGCTCGACGGTACTGCTCGACGCGATGCTGGCCGTTGCCGCGACAGTCGACGTGCCCGACGATGTGCGTGACCGGCTCGTCGACGTGGTCGGCACCGGTGGGGACCGCAGTCGCACGATCAACGTGTCGACACTGTCCGCGTCGTCGTCGCCGGGGCGGGTGTTCCCGGTCTGCAAGGCACGGCAACCGCGGCGTCGTCATCGTGCGGAGCGGCCGATCTGCTCGAGGCTCTGGGTGTGGCGCTCGAGCTCGACGGCGACGGTGTCGCGCGGTGCATCAACGAGGCCGGCATCGGCTTCCGCTTCGCCCGCGGTTCCACCCGCGCTGCGCCACGCTGGTCCGGCCCGCCGCGAGCTCGGCATCCCCACGGCGTTCAACTTCTTGGGCCTGCTCGGCGAACCCCGCCCGCACCCGCCGCCAGCTCGTCAGGGTGAAGCGACCCGACCATGGCCGGGCGCATGCTCGGCGTGCTGGCGGAGCGTGGGTCACACCATGTGCTCCTCGTCCACGGCCACGACGGCCTCGACGAGCTCACGACGACCACCACGTCGACGGTTCACGAGCTCGAGAACGGACAGATCCGCACATGGGTGCTCGATCCTCGAGACCTAGGGCTCGACGCTCGCGCAGCCCGGACGAGCTGCGCGGCGCAGATCCGGCGACGAATGCGGCGATCGCGGGCGGTGCTCGGAGGCGAGACCGAGCACCACGCGACGTGGTGCTGCTCAACGCCAGGGCCGCGCTCGTGGCCGCGGGCAGCGCGATGGCGGTCGCCGAGGGCATGGCGCAGGCCGCGAGGTCGATCGACAGCGGGAATGCGACCTCCGCGCTCCGAGCGCCTCGTGGCAGTCTCGAACGCCGCCGGGGACGCCGCCGGGTAAGGAGCGCCCAGTGGGTCAATCTGAGCTGCTGAACCGACATCGGGCCGTGATGCCCTCGTGGCTCACGCTGTACTACGAGTCGCCGATCGAGATCGTGAGCGGCTCGGGGTGTCGCGTCACCGATCACGAGGGTCGGTCGTACCTCGATCTGTTCGGCGGAATCCTCACGACGATGACGGGGCACTCGGTGCCCGAGGTCGTCGACGCGATCCGCGACCAGGCCGGGAAGGCTGTTGCACACATCGAGCCCTCTACCTGATCCGCCCGATGGTCGAGCTGGCCGAGAAGATCGCGGGCCTGTCGGCATCCCCGGACGCGAAGGTCTTCTTCGTCAACTCCGGGTCGAGGCGAACGAGACCGCGCTGCTCGCTCGCCTCGTCGCTCCGCAAGTCGAACCAGGTGCCTCGCGTTGCGCAACAGCTATCACGGCCGGTCGTTCGCGACGATGGGGATCACGGGCAACCGCGGCTGGTCGCCGAGCAGCCTCAGCCCGTTCAGCGTGCACTACGTGCACAGCGGCTACCGGCTGCCGCTCGCCGTTCCGGAACCTCGACGACGCCGGATTCGTCGAGAGCCTGCGCCGACGACCTGCGCAACGTGATCGAGACGACGCACCTCCGGCGACGTCGCCGCGATGATCGTCGAGCCGATCCAGGGTGTCGGCGGGTTCTGCGTTCCGCCCGACGGGTTCTTCGGCGCGATGAAGAAGGTGCTCGACGAGTACGAGATCCTCTTCATCTCCGACGAGGTGCAGACCGGGTGGGGCCGCACCGGCGAGCACTTCTGGGGGCTACGAGGCGCACGGCGTCGTGCCCGACGCGTTGACGTTCGCGAAGGGCCTGGGCAACGGGCTCGCCGATCGCGCGGCCTCGTGGCCCGCGGCGACCTGATGGATTCCATGCCCGCCAACTCGATCTCGACCTTCGGCGGCAACCCGCTCTGCGACGGCGGCGCGCTCGCAGAACCTGCAGCTACCTGCTCGACAACGACCCTGCGGGGAACACGCTGCTGCGTCGGCTCGTACCTGCTCGAACGACTGCGGCCACTTTCGCAGACCGCTATGTGACGGTCGCCGAGGTGCGGGGCCGCGGCCTCGATGATCGGCATCGAGCTCGTCGAGGAAGACGGGCGCACGCCGAGCGCGCTCAGCGCGGCTGCGTGCCTCGAGGCATGCAAGGCGGGCGGCGTGCTCATCGGCAAGGGCGGCCTCTACGGCAACGCTGCCTGCGCGTCGCACCGCCGCTTTCGATCACGCTCGAAGAGGCCGAGGAAGAGCGCGGCGGTCATCGCCGACGCGCTGCGCGGCTTTCCGGCGAAGCAGGGCGACCGACCATAGCCTCCGCCAGCGTGCTGGTCAGGGTCCCGGCTTCATCCGCGAACATGGGTCGGGCTTCGACGCGCTCGGCCTCGCGCTCGGGATGTACCTCGAGGTGCGCTTGGCGAAGGGTGATGCACTCGGCCGACGGACATCCTTCGCTCGTCGCCTTCAGCGTCGGCCGGCGGAGAGGCCCGATCTCGGTCCGGTCCCAGATCCCGATGGGCGCGCGGTCTCGGTTCTCGGGAGCGCGCAAATCGCCGGTGTGCTCGCCGCGCTGGCACAGAAGAACGACGGTGCCTGACGTCGGCCGCTCTCGCCGACGAGATCGCTTGATCGTGCGGCCGCGCTCGAAGCGACACGAAGACAAACGTCGCCGCCTCGCTCTATGGAGGCGTCGTCGCCGTCGCCGGGGGACTGTGGTCCGGGTGCCCGCTCGGGCTCGAGCCGTCCATCGTCGTGTGGGTGCCGACCGCGCGCGACATCGACCGAGGGAATCGCGGCAGAAGCTGCCGGCGTCGGTCTCGCTGGCCGACGCGACGTTCAACGTGGGGCGCACCGCCCTGCTCGTCGCGGCGCTTGGCGGCAGGGGATGCGGCCGCGCTGAGCTCGGCGACGGCAGACCGTCTCCACCAGGACATTCGCCTGGCTAGCGGCACCTGAGAGCCGCCGAGCGATGAACGCTGCAGTCGAGGCCGGTGCCTGGTGCTCGTGGCTGTCGGGGTCAGGACCGACGATCGCGGCGCTCGTCGCTCCCGATGCATGCCAAGGCCGTCGCCGCCGCTTGCCCTCGACGGGCCAGGCGCGCGTGCTCAGCCTCGACCATCGAGGCGCCGTCATCGAGCGCTGACGATTATCGCTCAGCGAATACGGCCAGTTCCGATGACGACCCGGCGACTGGGCACACCAGTGGTCGCTGGGCGACCCCAGCCGTGCCAATGGCGGCTGGCGCGCCGAAGCGGCTACGGCGAGAAGGTCGGTGCCCGTGGGCGGGTGTGCGCTCGAGTCGAGACCGAGCTGTGCTTCGAGGCTGAGCGATCTCATCGTGCGCTTCTTCGAAGCGCGTCGAGCTGCGAGTGTCATCCGCTTCGATCGCCTCGCGAGTCGGCTCGGCCAGCTGCTGTTGCGCCGACCCGAGTGTGACGACTCGCGCTGCCAACGCCTCGAGCGCCATCACCTGCGCTCGGTGAGATCGACGAGCAGCAGGCGTCGGTGCGCTTCGGAGCGATGGAAGCCGCGACCAGGTCACGATCGATGGTCGACGGCGTGCAGCTCGATGTCTTGCGCGAGCACTGCGATCGTCGGCGGATCTTCGTGACGGCGCGAGCGACGCGGCATCCACGGTCGCACAGAGGCGACGACTCGACGCAGACGCCGATGCAAGCGCGCTGACCAGCACGGGTCGAAGAGCCAACGCAGTGGCGCGGTGCCTGCGGCCTCCGGATGCCGACTCGGTTCGAGACCCTCAACCGATGCACGAAGTACAGGGCGGTCAGGGCGACGACAGCGACGACGACGGCAAGCCCCAACACCGGTCCCACGGGCACGAGGCTATCGAGCCCGGTCGAACCCGTGGTCGCGGTTTTGGCGAACGGGGGTGAGCGAGGGCGATACGGGGAGTAAAGAGGCGAGGCCACCGTCGCAGTGCACGACCCGCACCTGGTCGGCCTCGGCGTCGAGCCACCGGGCGATGCAGCCACGATCTCGTCGACGAGGTCGGCTCGCAGCGGCATGTTCGGCCTCGGGCGCGAGGCGGCGGCCTCGATGTTGTCGAGCCCGGCCGAGCGTGGGGATCGGCATCGACGGGCCAGCACCGCAACAGGCACGCCGTTCTGCACCTCGGCGTGCGGAACTGGCCCGGGCGCTCGACCACCACGGTGCCGGCGTCTCCGCAACCGCTCCACGTGGCGCTGTCGCCGCAGCGCGCCGCCGAGGGCCTCAGCGCGATCGCGCACGTCGGCGGCTTCCTCGAACCGTTCGGCATCGGCGAGCGCGGTCATCTGCCGACGCAGTGGCATCGAGCAACAGCTCGGCATCGGTCGTGATGCCCCTCACGGTGCGATCGACGATGGCGCCGGTAGATCGGCCTCGAGATCGCCCCTGAGCACGGAGGCACGTCGAGACGCCGAGCTGCGCGGGGCGCAGGGCCGGCCAGTCGCAGCGACCCGGCGCCGCGCTGCAACGTCGCAGGGGATCGCGGTCTCGATCGCCTCGATGACACGGCGTGCCGCCGCTGCCGACGGCAAGGGACCGATGTAGCATGGCCCCGGCTAGCGCAGGCGCGCGCCGACCGCGAGCCTGTGGAAACCGCTCGTTGGTCGTGAGCTTCACATAGGTGTACTTGCCCCATTGCTTGCCCTTGTCGGTTGAAGCGCGGTTGCAGGCGGTGGATGAGCCGCAGCTCGAGCACGGCGGCGTCAGAGCGGTCCCGTGCACGGGATGTGATCGATCTGCTGCGTCTCCCGGAGCAGCTGGCCGATCTTGCGCCGGTCGTCGCTCGGCGAGGTACGAGCGCGCAGCTGGCGCAGGTTCGTTGCCTTGCCGAGCGTACGGGGACGGCCTCCTGCATCGCTGGAACAGGTGACACCCGGTCGCTGCGGCAGTCGATCGGTGAGCCGCGGCGCGGCCGCTTGCGGATGCGCGTTGATGCGGGGAGCGCGAGGCAGGTCGTCGAGCCCGAGCACGCCGTGAGCGGCAGCACGCTCGAGCAGGAAGTGGAGGAGGTCGGCCGTCGCGAGGGCGCGTCGTCGAGCGCTCGGTGCGACGGTCTGGTGCGGAAGCCGGAAGCCCTCGCGAGGTCGACAGCCGGCAGTTGGGCACCTCGTCGCGCACGAGACGCCGGGCGAGCGCGACGTGTCGACCCATCGGTGCGTCATCGGCGGCCCAGCCCGCAGCGCTCGGCGCGCGGCGCCGAGAGAAGCGCGAGATCAGCGCACGTTGCGACGATCACCGTGCCCGAACGCTGAACTCGTCGAACGCTGCGAGCACGGGCTCTGATGCGGGGCGAGGCAGTGACCATCGCCCGTGATGCCGGTGAGCACCGTGATCTCCGGCGGGATCGCCATGCCCGGGTTCACGAGCGTCTGGAACGTGTCCGGGCACTCGCCGCCGCTGGACCTTGATCGCGCCGACCTCGGTGATCGGCGCAGCGCTCAGGCCGAGCCCCTGTGGTCTCGAGGTCGACGACGCAGAACGTGACCTGAGACAGGGGTGCCGAGGTCGTCGAACGTGCGCTGCACGGAGGGACGATAAGGCGAACAGGCGTTCGAGCGCAAGAACACACGTTCGGCACCGGGTGCCGCCAGTACGATCACCGCCGTGTCGACCCACTCGGTATCGCTGCAGCGTGCGGGAACCTCACCCGCTTCGACGTGGTGACGCACCCGGCGCACCGTGCGTTCCACCACTTCACGGTGGCCGGCGAGCTGACGATCGAGGACGAGCAGGTGCTCGACGAGGCCGTCGAGTCGGTGACGTTGCCGTTGGTGCACGGTCCGTCCGGATCGGTGCAGCCGGTGTCAGACGACGCCATCGCCGACGAGATCGCGCTCATCGTGATCTCGAACGACCTCGTGCGTGAACGCGATGGAGGCCGCGCTCGTCGTCGCGATCAAGGATCCGGCCGGACTCGCCGAAGGCGCTGCAGCCGTTCCTCAAGTTCCATGAAGATGCCGGCGAGGGCGATGCCCGTCGTGCGCAAGGTGCTCGACACCGACGACGCGTTCCGCGAGCGGGTGGCGTCGGTCGTGACCCTCGACATGCTCGATCGGCCTGCGCGGTCTTGTTCCTCACTCGGCCCGATGGTTGGGAGGACGAGCCTCGAGCGCGCCTCGCCGCCGACGAAGCCGCAGGCGGCAGCCGCGGCCGACGAGGAGAAGGCGGAGAAGAGCGCGCAACGCCGGCTCAAGGCCGCCGGACTGCTCGCAGCAAGGCCGAGGAGCGCGTGAAGGAGCTCACGGTCGAAGTCGAGCGATTGCGCACGCTGCTCGACCAGGGAGCGAGTGGCGCGCCGTCAGTCCGAGACGACCGCTCACAACGTGACGTGGGATGTCGACAATCTGCGCAAGCAGGTGCGCGAGCTCGAGGCGGCTGCAGAGGGCTGGGCGTCTGAGGCGCAGACGCTGCTGGCTGCGCATGGCTCCTGCCGAGCCGCCGCCCGACCCCTCGTGAACCGGCCCCTGCTGCCCGATCTCAGTGGCGTTGTCACGCGCCTGCACGACGCCCGTGGCGCGCTCGATGCAGCGGCCCGGTCCTCGACGATGCGATCGCGCGGTTCCTGAGACCGGTGCCCCGGAGGCTCACGAACCGCTCGGCGCGACGATCCGCCGCATCCGTCCCGCGGCAAGCACCCGGCGGCCGGAGCCGCTGCCCGGCAGGTTGCACGACGACTCCGACGGCCGGCTCGATACCTCGTCGCGTTGCGCCGCGTCGTCGTGGTGGTCGACGGCTACAACGTCGCCAAGCGCGGCTGGCGAGCTGCCGTCGCTCGTCGAGCAACGTGACCGATTGCTCGATCGCCTCGTTCGGCTGCCCGCGAGCACACGTGCCGAAGTGTGGGTCGTGTTCGACGGCACGCAGGCCGGGCGCGGTCGCGCCGTCGAAGGGTCAGCCCGTCGCGTGCTCTTCCACGCCGGCGGGCACGACCGCCGACGAGCGGATCCTACGCACCTCGTGCCGACCGTTCCGCGCGAGCGGCCCGTGGTCGTCGCGTCCTCGGACCTGCGAGGTCGCGGACGGCGCGCGCCGCCTCGGCGCCAACGTGATCTCTGCAGAGCGGCTGCTCGTACGCCAGCTGAACACGGCCGTCAGCTCACCCGGGCGCGCACCGCCCGCCGCCATCGTTCTGCGCAAGAATGCGGCCGTTTGTGGCCGGTATTGCGCTGCAGGTTCAGATCACGCGGATCACGGTTCGTGTCCATACCCGTTCGCGATTGGCGCGGGATGGTGCGGCGATCGCGCGAACGCCCGGCTGGGACCGGCCGGACGGGGGTGTCGCACCCTGTGCACACTGCTCGTATGGCGACGTTCACGATCAGCTGCGACGACGTGCATCATGCGAGACACAGAGGCATGCGACGACTGTGTCGTGACGTTCCTGTGCGATCGCCCCGAGCGCAGCGCGGTCGTCGTTCGACCTCGAGACGGCCCGCACCGTTCGGCTCCTCGGCCAGGCCGAGCTTGGTCCCTCCGTTGCGGCACGCCACTCGGTGACCGCCCGCCGGCCGGTACCGTGCCCACCGTGCGGAGAAGCTCACCGCGCGGGTGCTCGAGGTCGGCCGCGAGGCTGGCCTCGACGCGGTCGGCGTCGCTCGGCCACGCCGTTCACGCGGGCTCGAGAGGCGCTCGAGCATCGCAAGCGAGAGAGCCTGCACGGCGGCATGGCGTTCACGCCTACAGAACCCGGCACGCTCGACCGATCCCGATGCCGCGCTCGAGGCTGCGAGGGCGATCGTCGTCGGGGGCTCGCTCCTATCGCGGTCGCGGCGACAGTCACCGCTTCCGGGTCGCCCGACCGCCGTCGTGGCTCGCTACGCACGGCGCGACCACTACAAGCTCCTCGGCGACGGGCTGCGTGCGGTTTGCCCGCCGAGCTCAAGGCCGCGGGCTGGAAAGCCGGGTCGTCGTCGACGACAACGCCCTCGTCGACCGCGAGGCCGCGTATCAGACGCGGGCTCGGTTGGTTCGGCAAAGAGCGCAGAACATCCTCCTCCGCCCGGAAGGGGCTCGTGGTTCGTCCTCGGTTCCGTCGTCACCGATGCGCGCCACTCGGCGCGTCGAACGGGCCGGTCGACGATGGCTGCGGCTCGTGTCGCAGGTGCATCGACTCGTGCCCAACAGGAGCGATCGTCGCACCTGGGAGTCGTCGATGCCCGCAGATGCCTCGCGCCGGCTCAGTGCAGTCGCCCGGCGTGTTCCCGAAGGGCGCGCGTGTCGCCCTCGGCAATCGCCTCTACGGGTGCGACGAGTGCCAGGAGGGTGTTGCCCGCCGAACCTCGTGGCCGATCAGCCGTTCGACGCCGACCACGCCGACGACCACGAGGGTGCCGGCGCCGGGCGTCGACGTCGCTCGACTTTGCTCGCCGCGTCCGACGAGACGCTGCTTTCGCGCCGCCACGGCCGCTGGTGGCATCCCCGATCGACAGGTCCGCTACCTCCGCCGCAACGCTCTGATCATCCTCGGCAACACCGGCGATGGCCGAGAGCCGGGTCGAGGCGGCGCTGCGCGCACCTGCCTCGCGGATCCCGACGACCTGCTAGCGCCCACGCCGCGTTGGGCCTGCATCCAGCTCGATCCGATGCTGGGCCTGCTCGCGCTCGTCGCCGATGATCCGAGCCCGCTCGTGCACGCCAGTAGCCGGGCAGGCGTGCTCGTCACCAACGGCTTCCCTCCGAGCAGCACGGTGGGATCCAGGCCTATCTCTGGGAGGCTCTGGCGGCGGCTTCCGCCCGACGACGTGACCGTGCTCACCACGCCTCACCCGGACGCCCGGGCGTGGGACGCCGCGCAAGCCGTTTCGCGTCGTTAGCGACCGCGACCGCGTGCTGCTCCCGACGCCCGCGCCGCTCTCGCGGCGCGTCACCCGCCTCGCTCGCGACGTCGGCGCCGGGCTGATCGTGCCTTCGACCCTGCGCTCCCCGTCGGGCTGCTCGGCCCGAAGCTACTCGATTCCCTGCGCGCTCGTGTTGCACGGCGCTGAAGGGTCTGCTGGTGCCGGGTCGCTTGCCGGTGAGCCAGCAGGTGATGCGGCTCGGTCCCTGCTTAGCGGCGCGCAGAGTGATCGTCGCCGCCGGCGGCTGCCCGCGTTCGAGAGGCCCGGCGATGGCGGCGGTGCGTTGCCGATCGTAGGTCGTGCCGCCGGGGTCGACGCCCGGCGCGTCCCCGTCGCCGCCCCGGACGGAGCGAGCCGACGTCCGACGCAGGCTCGGTCTCGACCCCGACGGCCGCGTGATCGTCGGCGTGGAGCCGGCTCGTGCCCGGAAGGGGTTCGACCGCTGCTCAAGGCAACGTCGTCGCCTCGTCGCCACGAGGCCCGACCTGGAAGTGCGGTCGCAGGCGGGGGCGCGACCGCCAGCGGCTCCCGAGCGCGTCGGCCGCCGAGACAGCAAGCGCCGGTGCGCTTCCTCGGTCGAGTCCCCGACGACGACCTGCCGTCGGTCTACGCCGCCGGCGACGTCTTTGCGATGCTGTGCCGCGATCGCTGGGCGGGGCTCGAGCAAAGAGGGCTTCGGCATCGTCTTCCTCGAGGCGGCGGCATGCGGAGTCCCCCAGGTCGCGGGGCGCAGCGGCGGCTCCGACGAGGCGGTCGTCGACGGGGTCACGGGAAGCGCCAGTGCGGAGACGACCCGCTCGCCGTCGCCTGCGCTCTGCACCGATGCTCGACGGCGCGACGCTGCGTCACCGGATGGGCGACGCCGCGCGTGCACGGGCGATCGACGAGTTCGACTGCGCCCGCCTCGCCGCGTCTGGCCGGCGCGCTCGCCGGACGCCTGGACGGCCAGGCGATGACCCATCGAAGACGATCATCAGGGCGTCGTGGATCGGCACCGTCATCTTCGGCGTCACGGCGAGCCGCGGCGCGCGATCGACCCCGACCACCTCGCAGGCGTCGCACTCGCCGTCGCGCGCTCGTGCTGTTCTTCGTCGGATGCGCGGTGTTCCTCGTCGCGTTCCCTGAAGGCGAGTGGGCCGCAGCCGCGAGGTCGACATCGGGATCGGCGGCCTTTACTTCCTCGCGGGCTCCGCGCCGCGCGAGATGTGCAGCGCATACTGCCGGCTCGTTCGGAGCCGAGGTCGTGATCGCGTTCGCGACGCGTCAGCCGTCCGTTCACGAGCCTCGCCTTCGGCATGCTCGTGCCCGTGTACGGCCTGGGATGCTGTGGCCTGTGGGGAGCCCGTTACGGGACGTTCTCGCCACGATCGACGTCCAGCGGGCCCGGTGGGCTTCGAGACCGCGGGGCTGATGGAGCAGAAGTGACGTCATGGCCGACCAGGCGACCGAGCACGTCACGATCGACGCTCCGCCGCAACAGGTGCTGGGAAACCGCGCTCCGAGTTCGAGCGCGTATCCCGAGTGGGCCAAAGACCTGAAGCGTGCGGTGGTGCTGTCCCGAGACGTTGCGACGACCGGCCTCCAGGAGGTCGAGTTCACGGCCGCGGCGATGGGCCGGTCGACGAAGCTACATCGCTTCGGCATTCTCCGACACCAGGCGCGCCCCAGCGCCTGTGCGTGGTCCGCTCGTCAGGAGGCGACATCACGAACGAGCGCCCGACGGGTCGTACCTGTTCGCGCCGTCGGCGACCCATCCGGCAGCGACCGACGTCACCTACGACCTGAGCGTCGAGGTCGTTGGTGCCGCTGCCAGGGTTCGTGAAGCGCCGCGCCGAGGTTCGCATCTTGCACACGCTTTGGGAGCTGAAAGCCCGGAGTCGAGCAGTAGTGCCGCGGGTCCCCTGCTGCTCACCGGCAAGGGCTGGGGTGGGCAAGACGACGACCACGCCGCAGCCGCAGCTGCGCTGCGCCGCGCTCGGGCGCCAGCACGCTCGTGCTGCTCCACCGATCCGGCGCACTCACTCGCTGACGCATTCGGGGTGCCAGCTCGGCCCGCAGCCGAGCCACGATCGCACCCAAGCTCGCCGGGCAGCAGCTCGGCGCGCGAGCGGCTCGAAGCCTCGTGGAAGGAGCTGCGCACCTTCCTTTCGGCGCTCTTCCAGTGGGTCGGTGTGCAGGCGATCGAGGCCGAGGAGCTGTCGATGCTGCCGGGTCTGACTGCGGTCTTTGCGCTCGGTGATCTGCGCGACACCTGCGACTCGGGAGGCTGTACGACGTCATCGTCGTCGACTGCGCGCCGACCGCCGAGACGCTGCGCCTGCCTCACGCTCCCCGAAGTCCTGTCGTGGTGGATGGACCGGTTCTTCCCCTGGCACGGCAGGTCACGAAGCTCGTCGGGCCCGCACTGTCGTTCTCGACCTCCCTGCCGATACCTGGCGCGCGCAACGTGTTCGGCGCGCGCCAGCGCTTCTACGACCGCATCGACGGGGTGCGTCACGTGCTCGCCGATCCCGTGCAGACCGAGCGTGCGGCTCGTCGTGAACCCGGAGCGGATGGTGCATCGCAGGCGCAGCGCACCTACCTATCTGTCGCTCGTTCGGCTACCGCGTCGACGCGGTGGTCGCCAACCGGCTGCTGCCGTCTGATGTCACCGACCCCCTGGTTCGGCGCGTGGAAGGTCACGCAGCAGGCCCACCTTTCCGAGATCGAGACAGGCGTTCGCCCCTTGCCCGTCCTTCAGTGCCGCCTCGCCTCGCGAGCTCATCAGCGCCGACGCTCTCAGCGCGTTCGGTCAGGAGGCTCTACGGTGAGCTCGATCCGTCCGTGGCCATGCACGACGGATCGCCGATGCAGGCCCCCGAATCGGGACGGTGCTTGGGTGCTCGTGGTCGAGGCTCCCTTCGCCGGAGAAGGATCAGGTCGCGTTGAGCCGCTGAGGGCGACGAGCTGCTTGTCACCATCGCGGGCCACCGCCGCGATCCTGTTACCCGACTCCCTTCGCCGGCGTCGGGTCGTCGATGCGGTCGTCGACCGCGATCGGCTCGGAGGTCGTGTTCGGGAGCGGGGATGAATGGGGAAGAGATGCAGCGAGCGAGCCCGGCGAGCCCAGTGAGCATTGGCCACCTGCAGGCGCGGCCGCGCTCGAGATGATCTCGGCTGCTCGGGCGTTCCTCGAGGTCGCCGAGAAGGTCGCGCAGAACCCTGAGACCGTGCGCAGCCGCCGTCGTGACCGTCGCCTCCCTGGCTAAGGCCGTGATGCAGTCAGTCGACAACGGCGAGCCGTCGGGCGAGCCGACGCTGGCACGAACGGCGACGATCCGCCATCGCGCGTGGAGCGCATCCAGCTCTCATGAAGTTCAGAGAGCTGCGCGCGCCCGGCGGTCGGCCGTTGCCACTCGCACCCTCGGCTCGCGGTCATCGAGGCGAACAGCAGGAGACCCGTAGCCAGGTGCTGACCGCGCTCCGTAACGATGCGTCCGCGGCGGCTCGGCGAAGCCGGCTATGTCGAAGTGCGCGGCGTGTCCTCGACTTCGACCGCGAGACGTTGCGCGTGCCCGATCTGACCCGCACCCGAGCTCGTGCTCGACGCCTGCCAGACATCCCGATCCAGGCGCGTATGGCTCCGCGGACGTCGCCCGCACCGCGCACATCGACGCACGTCGCGATGAAACCGATCGCGATCTTGTCGGCGCTCGTCGCCATAGGGTCCAGGTGGCGCTCGACGTGGTCGCGATCATGCAAACCGCGCTGCGCGCAGCGACCGACAAGCGACCGGGCCCGCCGGCGGCGTTCGCGGTAGCGAGCGGTCGGCTGCAGCGCGATCGCGTCGAGAGATGCTGCATACCGGGCCGTCGAATCGCTCGCTGGGCGCTGGTTCAGGATGGATCCCGACGATGACATCGTCGAGGCGGGCTCGTCGTCGAAGAACCCACCCGATGTCGACCCGTGGGCCAGATCGGCGCGTCACCGTCTCGATGCGGTAAACGCCGCAGAACGCCAGTCCTCGAGGCCCGGGCCGAGGTGGCGCAGTCGGCTCGCGCCGCACCCAGCCCGCCTCGACCAGCACGATCGTGCTGCGCTCGAGGCCGCCTGACGACGCCGTGCTCGATGCGACTGGCGTGCGGCCGCCGCCGCCCGGCGGTGCCTCCGCGCAAGCGACTGACGAGGCCCGCGCCGCCGAGGCGAGTCGTCTCGAGTCGCCTCGGGCTCGACCTCGCACAGCGACTTCCCGTTGCGCTCGTCGATGGGGCGCGACCGACCCGAGCGCGGAGCTACGACTCTGAGATCGCACGGACCAGTGCTGATGGAAGCGGAACGAGCGCTGACGACGGCCGGCGTCGCCTCGGAAGCCATTCCCGACCCCCTGCCCTCGGAACCCGCTGTCGCGGCAGCTCCGGAGGTCATCGCGCGTGTTCGTAGTCGCCGAGGCGTCGCCGCCGGCCGTCGTTGGGCTGCGAAGGTGCTGCCCGACCCACTGCAGCGGCGACCCGAGCCGCGTGACGACGCCATCGCGGCGGAGCAGCGCCACGACCTGGCGAGGTCAGCCTGCGGCGATTGGCCGACGCCGAGGCCAAGCTTGCGAGGTGTCCGGTTCGCCACGACGAAGCCGAGCAGACGCTCGTCCAGGCGCGTGTTCCTCTCGATGCCGCGCTCGCGAGGGGTGCAGTCGAGCAACGGGCATCCGAGCGCGACCCGCTGTGGGCGCGACAGTCGCCGGCGCCGTGTCGAACGAGATCGATCGTCACCTCCTGGCCTGGCTGCGCGGCCCGGGGCCAACATCCGCTCGCCGACCCGTTGCCGATCGTGCTCGACGACGCGTACCGAGAGCTCGGCAGTGACGATCTCGACGCGCCCTGGCGCGTCTCGATCACCTCGCCGACTCACTCCATGTCGTGTACCTGACCGACGATGCGAGGGTCTTGCAGTGGGCGGCAGCGTTGCCGCCCGACCGACGCTGGGCTCGTCGCTGCTCCCCGCGGCGGGGAGCGCCACTCCCGTAACATCTGACACCCCAGCGACGCCGATCCGCGACGCCCACCCCCTTCCAGAGGTGTCGTGCCAGCGCTCACCACCGATACCGTTCGCGCGCTCACCAGCTTCAGGGGCCACGGAGCCCCGGTCACCACGTGCTACCTCGATGTCGACGGTCGCAGGTTTCCCCCGCGCCATCAGGACTACGTGCACCGAGCCCGACGTGCTCCTGAGACAGGCGCGCGCGAACAAGACGGCCATCAACACGACGGTCATCAATCGGTGCACGCGGACCTCGACAAGATCGAGCACCACGTCCGCGGTGGGATCGATCCGATCCCCGCATGAACGGCGTCGCGATGTTCTCGTGCAGCGCGGACGGCTTCTGGAAGGTGATCGAGCCGCCGGTGTGCGTCTCGAGCCAGGTCGTCGTCGAGCCGGGCCCTCCACGTGCGCGCCAGCTCGAGTCGGTGCTCGACGAGTACGAGCGCTTCGAGATGGTGGTCGCGGACAGTCAGCGCGCTCGCGTGTTCCTCTTCGAGCTCGGTGAGGTCGTCGAACGCACCGAGCTGTTCACGACCATCGAGGAGGTGGCACCAGCACTTGCGTCCGCGGCGGAGGTCGCGTTCCGCCTGTTCAGGAGGAACCCTTCGACCATCTCGTCATCGGGGCGCCGCCCCGAGGTCGCGGCCGAGCTGGCCGCGTGCCTCCATCCCTACCTGCGGGGCCGGCTCGTCGAGCGGCTGTCGCTCTCGGTAGCAGGCGACCGACGAGCAGCTCCACTGTCTGCCTCGACGTCGACGTCGGCGCGGTCTGGCGCAAGAGGAGCAAGCCCTCGTGCGCAGAACTGCGCGATGCGGTCGGGTCTGGCCGTCGTGGTGTCGCGGGGCTCGATCCGCATCTCTTGCGGGCGCTTCGTCGAGCGGCGGGTCGAGCACCTCTTGGTGTCGGCAGCCGCGCCACCAGAATTTCCGGCACCGCCGTCCCTGCTAGGCTTTCTCGCGAAGGTCGGGAGGCGGTGCGGTCCGGCTGTCGCAGCCAGCCGATGGTGGACCAGACCTCCGACGCGTCGTCCGAGCACGGCGATTGAACAGCGCGGTGACGCAATCGTGTCGTGTCGGGTGTGGAGAAGCGCGGATCTGGACGATGCTAGGAGGATTGGTGCCCCTCCCGCTACTGACCAGCCCCTGCTCGCCGGCGTCGACATCGGCGGCGCCAAGTGCGCCTCGGCGTCTGCCTCGGGAGTAGACGGCACCGTGCCCGTCGAGGAACGACTGCCGACGCCCGCGGTGCAGGCGAACCTCCACCGACACCGTGGCCACTGTCATCGAGGCGCTCGCAGGTGAAAGCCGGCGGCGCGCATCGCCGCGCGTTGGGGTGGGCGCTCCCCGGGCTCGTCGACCGGGGGCGTGTTAAGCGGCGCCGAACCTGATCGGCGTCCACCGAGATGCCGATCCGCGACTCTGCTCGTCGAACGCCTCGAGATCCCCGTGATACCTGTCGACAACGACGCCACGTGCGCGACCGAGGCCAGTGGCGACGCGGCACGGCAGCCGCGACAGGTGTGTCCGGCACGGTTGCTCATCACGCCTCGGAACCGGCGTCGGCGGTGGCGTCGTGAGCGGCGGCGCTTTGCAGCGGACGCGCGAACGGGTTTCGATGTCGAGCCCGGCGCGCATGGTCGTCGACCCGAACGGGCCGCCCTGTGTGCTGGACGCCGACGGTTGCTGGGAGCGCTACGCCTCGGGGAGCAGGCTCGCCCGCCTGTCGCGCAACGCCGCGTCTGGCGGCCGCGCCGCTGACGTCGTCGAGGTCGCAGGGGGCGATCCGGCGAGGCGGTGAGGGCGACGCACGTGACCAGCGCCGCGCGCCGGAGATCCGGCGGCGCAGAGATCCTCGACGAGGTGGGCCTGGTGGCTCGCGCTCGGCCTGGCCAGCCTCATCGAACCTGTTCGATCCAGAGGTCGATCGTGCTCGGTGGCGCTCGTCGAGGAAGCCGACTTGCTCCTCGAGCCGATCCGCCGATCTCTATGAAGGCCTGCTGCTGCGCGCCCACGCACCGGCCCGGCGGCCTCGCGCTCGAGCCGGCGGTGCTCGCAGCGAGCACGCAGACGCGACGGGCGCGTCGACTGATCGCCGCCAACGCGCTCAGCTGGGCAGCGCTGACCACTCGAGCGCCTCGCCGGATCTCTTCCGCTGCAGCGTCTCGTCCTCAGATGTGGCCGGTCGTCGAGCTCCTTGCCGGGCTCGATCAGCTTGTAGACGTCGAAGAAGCGCGCGATCTCCGCGCGAACGATTCCGAGAGGTCGGTGAGGTCCTTGATGCTGTCCCAGCGCGGATCGTCGGGAGGGACGCAGATGATCTTGCGCGTCCTCGCCCGCTTCGTCGAGTACATGACGAGCACGCCCACGGGTCTCGATCGCACCCAGCAGCCGGGAACGTCGGATCTTCGAGCAGCACGAGCGCGTCGAGCGGATCGCCGTCCACGCCGAGCGTGTCGGGGATGAAGCCGTAGTCGGCGGGATACACGGTCGCGGAGAAGAGGCGGCGATCGAGGACGGATGCACACCCGTTCTCGTGGTCGATACTCGTACTTGTTGCGACTGCCGCGGGGATCTCGATCGACGACGTCGACCGTGCCGTCGTCACGCGTCGTCCGGCGCCCGGAATGGCCATGAGCGCCATTGTGCCCCGGGTACCCTCGACCCGATGGAGTTCCGCCGCATCACGAACCTGCCGCCGTACGTCTTCACGATCATCAACGACCTGAAGATCGAGGCACGGCGAGCAGGTGCAGACGTGATCGACCTCGGATTCGGCAACCCCGACATCCCGTCGCCGGCAGATCGCCGTCGACAAGCTCGCCGAGGCGGCCGCATCGACCGCAACCACCGCTACTCGCATGAGCAGTGGCCTCCCGAAGCTGCGCGAGGCCGTCGCCGCGCTGTACCAGCGCAACTGGGGCGTCGAGCTCGATCCCGAGACCGGAGATCACCAACACGATCGGCTCGAAGGAGGGCTTCAGCCACCTGATGTGGGTGCTGCTCGCACCGGGCGACGCGGCCGATCGTGCCGAGCCCGAGCTACCCGATCCACATCTACGGCCCGCTGTTCGCCGGTGCCGACCTGCGCCAGGTGCCGATGCGGCACTGCGACCCGCGCGACGTCGACTTCGCGGGCGACTTCTTCGAGAGCCTCAGACCGCGCGTACGACATCGGCTGGCCCAAGCCGCGGTGCTCGTCATCTCGCTTCCCGCACAACCCGACCGGCGCGCGCGTCGACCTCGCGTTCATGCAGCGGTCGTCGACTTCGCCGCGAGCACGAGATGATCGTCGTGCACGACTTCGCCTACGCCGACGTCGGCTTCGACGGCTACCGGCCGCCGTCAGCATCCTGCAGGCCGAAGGGCGCCAAGGAGTGCGCCGTCGAGCTGTACTCGATGACGAAGAGCTTCTCGATGGCCGGGCTGGCGCATGCGCGTTCATGTCCGGCAACGCCGAGGTCGTGCAGGCGCTCGTGAAGCTCAAGAGCTACCTCGACTACGGCACGTTCCAGCCGATCCAGATCGCCGCGACCGTCACGATGAACGAGGCGTCGGACTACCCGCAGCGAGGTGTGCGCGATCTACCAGAGCCGCCGCGACGCGCTGTGCGAGGGTCTCGACCGCATCGGCTGGGACTTCCCGAAGCCCAAGGCACGATGTTCGTCTGGGCCGGATCCCCGAGCCGTATCCGCGCGATAGGTCCGCTCGAGTTCGCGCCATTCCTCGTACAGGAAGGTGAGTGGCGACGTCGCCCGGCATCGGTTCGGCGAAGAGGCGACCAGTTCGTGCGGTTCGCGCCTGATCGAGAGCGAGCAGCGCATCAACCAGGCCGTGCGGAACCTCCCGCTAAGGCCCTCCCGAAGCTGCAGCCTCGCCGCCGTCCGCCGTCGCTTCCGCTGGTCTCGCTCCTGCTCGCTGCGCTTCGGCAATCGGTGCTCCGCACTCGTGGCGACGCACTGCGCCGCCCGCTTCGCCGCCCGAGAAACACGGCGTTCACGGAGGTCCGTAGGTGCATGGTGATGGAGCACACGCTGCGTGCAGGTCTGGCTGCCCGATCGCCCCGGTGCGCTCGGCCAGTCGCGAGCTGATCGGTGCCGAGCGGCGACGTCGTGCGGCATCGAGATCCTCGAGCGGGGCGGGACGCGCGATCGACGCGAGCTGATCGTCGCCCTTCCCGGAGCCTGGTCTCGTCGATCTGCTCCCGTCAACGAGATCGCACAGGTCGAGACGCGTCGACGTCGAGGACGCGATCGATCAACGACCCGACGCGACGGCGCGGCTCGACGCGCCATCGAGACTGCCGCGCAGCGCTCGTCGAGGCGCCCGGACGTCGTCGCTCTGTTCGAGGTGCTCTGCACCGACGCGATCGCGGACTTCGGCTGCACGATCGGTGCGGTGCCGCGGCCTCCGACAGCACGTTGATCCACAGCCGGTCGCCTCCGGAGGCGGCGTGGCTCGTCGCGCTTCATCGAGGGCAACAAGGTGTCCGCCGCCGTGCTGCCGGGCAGCGCCGGGCCGGACGACGTCGCTGGGCGCCGCTCGCCCGACGCGGGCCACGAGCTCGTGCTCGAGCCGCAGGCAAGGCCGGCGCGTTCGGGCCGCGAGCGACAGGGAGCTCGCACGCTCGCTCGCGTCGCCGCACCGCCGGACCGCCGCTCGGCTACGCTCGACTGATCTCGGCCAGGTGCGAAAGCAGTCGACGGCTCGCTTCCAGCCGCGTAGCGCGGTCGGCGGCAGCCGCAGCGGTCTGGCGCGGCGGTGAACTGCGCGGTCGAGGTGCCAGTGTCGGCGAGCTCGTCGAGCAGAGCTCCACACGCCCGCAGCGAGCCCGCGAGTCAGCGGCGGCCCCAAGCGCCGTGGTCGTCCGGCGACGGTCGGGCGGGCGACGGGCACCTGCAGCTGGTCGGCCCTGCAGCTGCAGCAGCGAGGTCCCATCACCGCGGCGCCGCTGTCGCGGCGCAACTGCGCTCTCGCGTCCGGACGCGGCTTCCATCGCTTCGACGACGTCGCGCGGTCTGATACGCCATCGCCTCGACGACCGCGCGCGCCAGGTGCGCGCGGCCGCTCGCCCCGAGTCAGACCGACGATCGCGCCCCGCGCGCATGGATCCCCAGTGCAGGGCTGCCGAGGCCGGTGAACGCCGGGACGATGTAGACGCCCCTCGGTGTCAGGGCACGACTCCGGCGAGCGGGCCACCATCTCGGCCGTCGCGCTATGATGCCCGAGGCCGTCCGCAGCCACTGGATCGCGGCGCCGGTCACGAAGATCGCGCCCCTTCGAGGCGTAGGCGCGCGACGCCGTCGTCGAGCGTCCACGCGACTGTCGTCAGCAGCCCGTCGACGGGAGCGAGGGACGTCGGCGCCCGACGTTCATGAGCACGAACGATCCGGTGCCGTACGTGTTCTTCGCTCATCCCGGTCACGAAGCAGGCTTGCCCGAAGAGCGCTGCTTGCTGATCGCCGGCAATGCCACAGATCGGGAGGCCGGCCGATGCGCCGGTCGCCGTCGAGCTCATCGTCGCCAGCTCGACGGCTCGCACTTCGGGCAGCATCGAGCGAGGCACCGAGAAGAGGTCGAGAAGCCTCGTCTGACCAATCGAGCGCGGCGATGTCGAAGAGCATCGTGCGGCTCGCGTTCGACGGGTCGGTGGCGTGCGCCGCGCCACCCGTGAGGTTCCAGATGATCCACGAGGTCGACCGTGCCGAACGCGACGTCATGGCGTCATGTCGCACCGATCCCGATCGGATGATCCACTCGAGCTTCGTCGCGAGAAGTACGGGTCGAGCACCAGGCCCGTGCGCGACCGCACGAGAGTCGAGGTGGCCCGCGTCGCGTAGCTCGTCGCAACGCTCGGCCGTCCGCCGGTCCTGCCACACGATTGCTCGGTGGAGCGGCCGGCCGGTGCGCCGATCCCAGACCACGGTCGTCTCTCGCTGGTTGGTGATGCCGATCGCCGCGATCGGCTCGTCGAGGCTCGACGACGAGCTCTGGCGAGCGTCTCCTGCGTCACCTTCCAGATCTCTGACGCGTCGTGCTCGACCCGTCCGGGCTGCGGGAAGTGCTGCGTGAACTCTCGGTACGACCGGCCGCGGGCAGCGCCGTCGCCTACCGATCGCGAGCACGCGCACGCCGTCGTCCCTGCATCGATCGCGACGAGCACCGGCATCGGCGCGGCAGGCGTACAGGCGACGCGCGCCCGCGTAACGTGCACGCGATGCGAGTCGGACTGCTCACCGGTGGGAGGCGACTGCCCAGGGCTCAACGCGGTCATCCGTGCCGTGGTGCGCAAGGGCGAGACCGATCTACGGCGACGACCTCGTGGGCTTCCTCGACGGATGGCAGGGTGTCATCGAGGGCCGCACGATGCCGCTCGACGTCCACTTCATGCGGGGGAGCCTCCCTCGGGGCGGCACGGTGCTCGGCACCTCGCGCACGAACCCTACAAGGTCGACGGCGGCGTCGACCGGCAGAGCGCTGAAGCAGCCTGAACGGGCATCGAGCGCGCTCGTCGCGATCGGTGGGGAAGACACCCTGGGCGTGGCGAACAAGCTCTACGGCGAGGGCTGTCGGAGTCGTCGGAGTGCCCAAGACGATCGACAACGACCTCTCGCGCCACCGAGGTCACCTTCGGCTTCCACACCGCCGTGCAGATCGCCACCGACGCGATCGACCGCTGCATACGACCGCCGAGTCGCACGACCGCGTGATGGTCTGCGAGGTCGATGGGTCGCCACGCCGGGATGGATCGCGACCTACTCGGGGATCGCGGCGGGGGCGTGCGCGATCCTCATCCCCGAGGAGCCGTTCGACATCGAGCAGCTGTGCGCGCTGATCCGCCACCGACACAGCCAACGGTCGCTACGCGTCGATCGTCGTCGTCGCCGAGGGGCGGTGCCGAAGGAAGGCACGATGGCGCTCGTGTCCGGGCGAGGTCGACCAGTTCTGGGCACGTGAGGCTCGGCGGCATCGCGAGCGCGATCGCGCGCTGAGATCGAGGAGCGCACCGGATACGAGACCCGCGTCACGATCCTCGGGCACGTGCAAGCGGGCGCGCACGCCGACGGCCTTCGACCGTGTGCTCGACGGCGTCGGCATCGCGGATCGCATCGACGCCGTGCACGACGGCGCGTTCGGTCAGATGGGTCGCGCTGCAGAGCGGGTGAGATCGTGCAGGTGCCGCTCTCAGAGGCGGTCGGCAGCCTCGAAGACGGTGGACCCTGCCCTGTTCCACGGCGTCGCCGAAGTCTTCTGGATAGACGCGGCGGCGCAGTGCGCCGCCAGGTGCGAAGCGCCGATTGTCGAGCGCACGAGCGAATCGGTGCGTAGCGCCCGGAGCGGCGGCATGCGACGAGTATCAGGTCGTCGGTGGCGACGGCGAGACTGCGTCGTTGCGGGGCGATCGTCGTCGTGGTCGTCGTGGTGGTCGGCAACCGCCACCCGGGCGTCGGCGGAGGCAGCCGGATCGGGTCGAGCGACGGGTACGAGAACCGTGTCAGCGGCTGCGCGGAGAGGCTGCCGTCGTCGACCGGCACCTCCTCGCGGCGTGCCTTCGATCGCGCAACAGCACGCTGTCGACGTCGGGAGTGCCGGTCGCAGTGAACACGGAGCTGCGCCACGGCGGTGCGCTGCTCGGAGCCCCTGCACGACCAGGAAGTCCCTTCGACAGGTCGATCGTCAGCACGCCAATCCTTGAGGTCCGCGGCGAGCAGGCGCGTGCCGCTCTGGGATCGCAGTGCGCGAGGCCCTGCGCGGCCTCAGCCTGTCGGTCCAGCCCAGCAGCAGCGTCGAGATCGCGACGAGGGCGTCGTCGCGGCGGAGAGCTGACGCCCGACCGCGGTGAGCCGCTCGGGGCCGACGAGGAACACCTGGCCCGAGTCGCCGCCCGCGGTCGGCGTGTCGGTCGGTGATGCCGCAGCGACGAGGTCGAACGGCACGTCGCGCGCTGGGATGTCGCGGGCGAGGCGTCGCTCGAGACGCCGCAGCCGGCGGCGACGAAGCACACCACGAGCAGGAGACGAGCGAGGTGAAGAGCGTCGAGCCCTCATCGGTCGGCTCCGACCTTGCTCGCCTTGCGCTCTGCCTGCGGTCGCCTTGCGGCTCGACGTTGACGATCGACACGAGCGGCAGCTCGATCACGAACCGTGCGCCGCTCTGGCCCATCGAAGGCGATCGTCGACCCACACCCGGCCGCCGTGCAGGCGCACGATGCTCGTCGCACGAGCGCAAGGCCGAGGCCGACGCCGTCGCCCATGCCACGCCGCCCGCTCGCTCAGCTGCGGGCGAGCCGCTCGAAGATCAGCGGTTCGCTCCTCGGAGGGCACACCCGGGCCGCTGTCCTCCACGGCGATCTGGACGGTGTCACCGTGGCCGTTGCCCTTGACGTGCTCGACCGACACGATGCTCGGCCGCGCCGCACCATGCAGGCGTGCGTTGTCGATGAGGTTCGCGAGAACGCGGACCATCCGCCGCTTGTCTGCCGCTCACGGTGTCGCCGTTGACCTCGGAGCGACGGTCACCTGGATGTGCTGATCGCGCGCCAGCTGCCTCGACCGGCGTTCGGCACCGAGCTCGGCGACCTCACCTCTTCGAGGTTGAGCCGCGCCGAGCCCGCATCGACGCGAGATCTCGAGCAGGTCCTCGACGAGGCCCTGGAAGCGTGCGACGTCGGCGACGAGGAGGTCGAGCGCGGCTTGCGCGTTCTGGCATCTCGGTCGCGCCGTGACTGCAGCACCTCGATCGAGGCGGACAGCTGTCATCAGTGGAGAGCGCGAGCTCGTGGCTCACGTCGCTCGCGAATCGGGCGTCACGCTGGATCCGGTTCTGAAGGGCCGACGCCATCTCGTTGAACGACGTCGTCAAGCAGCGCGAGAGTCTCGGTCGTCGGTGACGTCGAGGCGCGTGTCGAGGTTGCCGCCGGCGATGGCTTGCGCGCGCTTTCGCCGCGTCGCGCGAGAGGTCGACACGGCGCGACGGCTCGCCCAGACACGCCAGAGCAGTGCGCCGAGCAACGTCGTGCCGAGCAGCGCGCGCCGATCGAGGACGAGGCGAGATCGAGCGCAGCGTGTTCTGCGAGCTCCGCTGAGCGAGACGATCTCGAAGTAGCTCGCGCTCATGTCCGACGAGCGGGACACCGACGGCGAGGACCGTGTCGCCGCGGAGCGGAGTACCGCATGCGCGGCTGCGCTGCCTGCGGCGACCCGCTCTGCGAGCTCGGCGGGCAGCGCGTCACGGCCGTACTCGAGCGTCAGCGGGAACCAGCGGTCGCCGAACAGCACGAGCGGGAACGACCCCGCCGGCGTCTGCAGCGACGCGAGCAGCTGGGGCACTTCGGGATCGGCTGACCGCAGCGAGTCGCGCACGACGCAGGCGTTCACGTACGTCTGCCGCAGCGCCGACGCTTCGCTGACGACGGATCGGGTCTGGCGCGACGACGAGGTAGGTCGTGCCGGCGAGCAGCACGCTCGAGCTGCAGGCGCCGACCGCGCAACGTGAGTCGTGATGCGGGCGCGGAGCCCGAGCCGTCGGGGACGGAAGCGGCTGAGGCGCAAACGCGCGAAGCAGGCCATCCCTATCGCCTCAGGGCTGCAGCCGATATCCGAGCCCCCGAACCGTCACGACATGGCGGGGTTCGCCGGATCTGCCTCGACCTTCGTGCGCAGACGCCGCACGTGCACGTCGACGAGCCGCCCGTCTCCGAAGTAGCCGTACCCCCACACGCGATCGAGCAGCGTCTCGCGGCTGAACACCCGCCCCGGGCTCGACGCCAGCTCGCACAGCAGACGGAACTCGCGTCTTCGTCAGATGGATCTCTTGTTGATCGCGCAGCACGAGCCCCTCGTCGGCGCGATCTCGAGTCATCGCCGAACCGCAGCCGCGCAGTCTCGGGCTCTGCGCTGCGAGCTCGGCGGAGCAACGCCCGAATGCGCGGAGAGCTCCTTGGGCAGCGAACGGCTTCGTGAGGTAGTCGTCGGCACCTGCCTCGAGGCCGGCGACGACGTCGTGGGTGTCGGCGCGTGCCGTCACCATCACGATCGGCACGTCGCTCGACTTGCGCAGCGACCGGCACAGCTCGAACCCGTCGATTCCTGGAAGCATGATGTCGATCAGGACCACATCGGCCGCCTGCCGGCCGAACCGCCTCGAGCGCGTCCTCGCCCGCTGGCCGTCTCCTCGACGACCCACCCTCGTCCTCGAGCGCCATCTTCACGGCAGTGCGGATGCGCTCGTCGTCCTCGAACGGTGAGGATCGCGGTTCCCACACCCCAATGGTGCCGCATGAGTGCGGTCGGCGCCGTCAGGCACCGCGCCAGCATCGCGGCTCCGGCAGCGGTCGAGGAGGTCGCGAAGCGGCTCGAAGAGGCCGACTGCGGAGGCCAGCATGAAGTCGGTCGACGGTGCTCCGCCGTCGAGGTCGCCCAGCCTCGAGCACCGGCTTCAGCGGCGATGAGCGCCCCGCGGCATAGTCCCAACGGCTGAGGCCCTTCTCGTAGTAGCCGTCGAACCGGCCTGCCGCGACGTAGGCAGAGGTCGAGCGATGCCGCGCCGAAGCGGCGGATGTCGCGCACCTCGAGGATCACCTGCAGCAGCACCGCCGCCTGGCGGCGACGGCGATCGAGGTCGTACGAGAACCCGAGTGCCGATCGAGCGCCGTCGACATGTCGGTGAGCGCGAGACCCGGATGCGGACTGCCGTTCAGGTCTGCGCCGCCGCCCTTCGGTCGCGGTGTAGAGGTCGCCCCGCACCGGGTCGGCCACCACGCCGATCGACCGCGTCGCCATCGACCTCGGCCGCGATCGACACGCCGAAGCCGCTCAGCCCATAGAGGTAGTTGGTGGTGCCGTCGATCGGGTCGATGACCCAGCGCACGCCGCTCGTGCCGACGTCGGCCGTGCCTTCCTCGCCGACGATGCCGTCGTCGGGTCGCGGCGCTGCGGATGCCGCTCGGCGATGAGCGCCTCGGCAGCGCTCGTCCATCTCGGTGACCATGTCGGTAGCGGTCGACTTCGTCGTCACGCTCGAACCGAGCTCGCGTGAGGCCGTCGACGAGGAGGGCGCTCGCGTCGTTCGCCAGCTGCGTCGCGAGCGCGAGGAGCGCGGGAGGATCCGGCGTCCGCCACCGCTCTGTTCAGCCACGGCGCTCACCGTAGGCGGCGGTAGGTTGCGGGCGTGACCGAGAGCAACGGGATCGTCGACCTGCGGTCCGACACCGTGACTAAGCCGTCCGCGGCGATGCGGCGGGCGATGGCCGACGCCGATGGTCGGCGACGACGGCTGCGGCGAAGACCCAACGCGTCAATGCTCTCGAGGCAGAGCTTCGCCGCGCGGGTCGGCAAGGAGGCCGCGGTCTTCGTCCCGTCGGGGACGATGGGCGAACCAGATCGCGCTGCGGGTGCTCGGCGTGCCCGGCACCGCCGTGGTCGCGGGCCGTTCCCAGCACGTCGTCGCGTTCGAGAACGGCGCCGCGGCGATGAACGCCTCGGTGCAGTGGCACACCGTCGACGACTCGCGGTGAGCTCGGCGTCGACGACGTGAAGCTCGCCGTCGAGCTCGCCGAACACCACCAGGTGCCGGTCAGCGCGGTGTTCATCGAGAACACGCACATGGCGAGCTCAGGAACCCCGTGGGACGTCGAGCGCCCTCGACGCGATCGCCGGGCTCGGTCTGCCCCGTCCACCTCGACGGCGCTCGGCTCTTCAACGCCGAGGTGGCGACGGGCGTCAGTGCGCGCGCTACGCCAGTGCCGCGACGACGGTGATGTGCTGCCTCTCGAAGGACTCGGGCGCTCCGGTCGGGCTCGCTGCTCGCCGGACCGCGCGACGTCATGCACAGCGCACGCGGCGAGCGCAAGCGACTCGGCGGCTCGATGCGCGCAGGCGGGCGTGCTCGCCGCGCCCGGGCTCATCGCGCTCCGCGAGAACGTCGACCGGCTCGCCGAGGACCACGAGCGCGCACGTGATCGCCGAAGCCGTCGCCAACCGATGGCCCGGTGCGATCGATCCCGAGCGCGTCCGCACGAACCTCGTCGTGTTCCGTCCGCCCGACGCCGATGCGCTCCTCGCCCACCTCGAGCGAATGGGGTGCTCGGCGGCACGCTCGCGCCCGGCGTCGTCCGCCTCGTCACGCACCTCGATCTCGACGACGACGCGCATCCGCATCGCCCAGAAGGCGATCGCCTCCGCCCCTGATCGGGCCGCATGTTCTGCCGAGTGCGCCGTCGTGGAGCGCAGCACACCGACAGGACGACGCAGCGACGGCGGCTACTCGGGGAGGTCGTCTTGGCGCTCGGCGAGGATCTGGCGCCACTCGCCCATGGCCCGCAGGACGAGCACGGCGATCACGGCCGTGCCGATCGGCGGCGACGATCGCCCCGACGAACGCGCCGATCGCTGCCGCCGTGCCGCAGTCGCCCGTGCACTGGAGGTCGACGAAGCCGTAGCCGATCAAGCCGCCACACAAGCCGCCGATGAGGATGGCGATGAACGCGAGAACTCTGGCACCAGACGGACGGCAGCGCGGAGAGCGCGCCGGAGCGCTCGTCGGCTCCGTGGGGTCCACGGGCGGCAGCGTAGGCTGCGCCGCCGTGCGTCCCCTGGTCGTGCTGCCCACGTACAACGAGGCGCACGACATCGCACGACGTGCTCGCGCAAGGCCCGCGCTGCGGTGCCGCACGCGCAGATCCTCGTCGTCGACGACGGCAGCCCTGACGGCACCGCCGACCTCGCTGAAGCACTCGGGCGCGAGCTCGGCAACATCTCGGTGATGCGCGCGCTGGGAAGTCAGGCCTCGGCTCGGCCTACCGTGCCGGGCTTCCGCGCGGGCCTCGCGCGCGACCAAGACGTGCTGATCGAGATGGACTCCGATCTCTCGCACGATCCCGCCGCGCTGCCCTCGCTGCTCGCCGCGATCGACGATGGTGCCGACCTCGTGATCGGGTCGCGCTACGTGCCCGGTGGGACGATCCCCGAACTGGGCGCTGCACCGCCGGCTGTTGTCGCGCTGAGGCAATCGCTACGCTGGGTTCGTGCTCGAACCTGCCGGTCCACGATGCGACCGCGGGTTCCGCGCCTACCGCGAGTGCGCTCGAGAAGATCGACCTCGGCGCGGTGAAGGCCGACGGCTACGGGTTCCAGATCGAGATGGCCTACGCCGTGCAGCGCAGCGGCGGCCGCATCGTCGAGGTGCCGATCTCGTTCAAGGACCGCGTTGCGGCACCTCGAAGATGTCGAGCCGCATCGTCGTCGAGGCGCTCGGTCTCGTGACGTGGTGGGGCATCCGGGACCGCATCCTGCGGCGCGGAAGCCGCCGGCTACCGCTGCTTGATGTCGGCGACGACGCCGTTCGTCGCCTTCATCGAGGGCGTTCGGCTCGACGGGGAACACGTCGTTCCACGTGCCCGCAGCCGCCCACACCTCGTCGTAGTCGAGCAGGTCGGGATCGACGAAGACCCGCAGCGGGTTCGCTGTGCCCGAACGGAGGGACGCCACCGATCGGATAGCCCGGTCGCCTCGCGCCTGGTCGGCATCGGCCCGCTTGCACTTCGCCACCGGCCTCGGCCGCGAGCTCTTCTCGTCGAGCTGGTTCGCATCCGCTCACCAGCGCGAGCACCGGGTCTCCGTCGATCGTGAAGACGAGCGACTTCACGATCTGGCCGACCTTCGACGCCGATCGCCGCCGCGGCGTCGGCCGCCGTCTTCGTGCCCTCGGGGAACGAGTGGACCGAGACCTCGACGCCGAGGTCGTGGCCCGCCGCGACGGCACAGCGAGCGGTGTTGGGGTGCATCTCGTCATCATGGCCGGTGCCAGACTGAGCCCGTGCGCGACTGGCTCGTCGGCGGCGCACTGATCGAGACGACCGACGGCCTGCTGCTCGTGCAGCAACCGACGCCGCGACGGAACGCCACGACTGGAGCACGCCGGGCGGCGTCATCGAGGAGGGGGAAGCTGCTCGAAGGGCTCGCCCGCGAGGTCGAGGAGGAGACGGGCCTCGTCGTCACCGAATGGATCGGGCCCGGTGTACGAGGTGCGCATCGTCGCTCCGCAGATGGGATGGCGGTTGCGCGTCGAAGCGCACCGCCGTCGCGTTCAGCGGCGAGCCTACCCTCGCCGACCCGGACGGCATCGTCGTCGACGCGCGGTGGGTCGACGCGCACGAGCACGAGGCGCACCTCAGCGCGCGCACGCCATGGGTGCGCGAGCCGCTGCTCGAGTGGCTGTCCGAGCGATGGGAGCTGCAGCGCGGCTTCGCGTACGACGTCGTCGGTCAGGACCGTGCGTCGATGAGGGTCACCCGCCGTTGACACTGCGCCGATGACCCTGCGCGCCATCCTCGCACGCTCCGACATGGATGCGTTCTTCGTGGCGTGCGAGGTGAGGCGCAACCCATCGCTCGCCGGCAAGCCGGTGATCGTCGGCGGAGCGGGGGCGCGGCGTGGTCGCGGCCGCGTCGTACGAAGCGCGCGTGTTCGGGATCCACTCGGCGATGCCGCTCGGTGCGCGCGAAGCGGCTGTGCCCGCATGCGCTCTTCCTGCGCGGCGACTACGCGCTCTACTCCGAGACGAGTGCGCGGGTGCACGAGATCTTCCCAGTCGGTGACGCCTCTCGTCGAGCCGATCGCTCTCGACGAGGCCTTCGACGCCACTTAGTAGCAATACGTAACTGAACACCGGTGGCGCATAAC
>ERZ1370068.10292-contig-9003_pt1 | contig 40750 bp, 63 predicted proteins | sample MGYA00561227_ERZ1370068 | MGnify/ENA primary metagenome ERZ1370068 (study PRJEB38410, sample SAMEA6850437) | metagenome | study: Metagenomic assessment of the ecological functions of the soil: analysis of the soil microbiota associated with the... | reverse complement strand
TCGGTGCTGGTGTTGATTGCGTATTGCTAGGCGGTCGGGCGGCCGGTTTCGCGCGGCTCACGCTCAAAGGACGGAGATAACGTGGGAGACTACGGCTTCGCCACGGCAGTCGATCAGCGCGCGTCAGGCCTCGAGGCGCTTAACGCTTCATCACGACTCGCCTGGGACTGCCACCAGAGTTCGTGGTCGCCTTACCTTAGCGTCATCGATGACCAGCCAGCTGCGGTAGGCCGAGGCGGCGTGATCGCCATTAGCTCGCCGGGTTCAGACCGCGCCATTTTTCACTGGACGCGCCAGCGCCGGCGCCCGCCGGACGCTTCGCAACGGCAGCAACGCCGCGCGTCAGCGTGGACGGCTGCGTCGGCGGCACGCCTGCGGCCGGAACATAGGCGTGGCAGTGGGAGCGAGCGCGTGCGGACGCCACACGGTTCGATCGCCGTTCTTCACCCGGCCCGCGCTGATCGGCACGGCCATCTGCAGAACGCGTTCCAGCTCACGGTCGCTGATGGACGAGATCGCGGCGCGGGTGAAGGCCGACCCGATGGCGTATCGGCTGGGTGAAACCATGCAGGCGACTCGCCTCAAAGACGTCGTCGCGCGTGAAGCGACCGAGGCCCATTGCTGCGCGAACTGGGAAGGCAGCGGTGAAGCGTCGCTACCGAAATGATCGGCCGGCCACCGGGCTCGCATCAGGCCGCAGCATCTCGACGGTGCTGGGGCGATAACGGCTATTGCGGCGCTGGTGGCGGAAGTCGACGTGGATCTCGCGACCGGACATTAACTGGCCGTCAGACCAGATTCGTCTCAGCGGCAGGACTGCGGTCGATCTCGACGCCCGACAGGATGAAGAACCAGCTCGAGCGGCTGCTGCAGGGGTTGAGCCGCGCGCTCGGGAAGAAGTGACGTGGGATGACAAGAAGGTCACCTCGATCGACTGGCGCGCACGTTCCATAGCCTGACGCTCGGTGCCGAGATACCCAGCGATCGAGGCGTGCTGATCAGCAGAAAGCGCGACGCTGACGATGGGCGCAGGCGGGCCGCGATCACGCTCGTGGCGTCGGCGATCGGCACCGCGCGATCTTCGATGCGACGGGCGCCCGCATCGTCAGGTGCCGTTCACGCCCGAGCGAGTCAAAGCCGCGCTCGACGCTCGCATAGCCGGCACGCAGGCTCAGCCCCTGCGCACATCTTCCCTTTAACCGTGTCAGGTTTCAAAGGGCGCAGGGCTTTGGCCTGCTGCGATCGAGGTTCAATCGTCGTCCGGCGGCGTTCTGAGCCGCCCGCTTGAATCATGACATCAATTCAGATCGAAGCGTTGAGTCCCCGTCAGTTGACGCCATCGGCGTGCCGACGACGCGGCATTGCCGCCAGTGGTCTTCCAGAACGATCAGGAAGATGAAGTCAACTACCTCGTTCAGCGACCGTCGGGAAAGTATCTGCGTCACGAGGCCCGGATGCCAGATCGGAAATCGAGAATGCACGTGCGGCGGACGCCACCAACAGCTGATGTCACGCTTTTCGCGATCAGCAGGCGCGCCCAGCGATCGTCACCACCTGCTTTGCGGCCTTCGTCGTCCGTCGGCGGCGATCGACCGTAGAAATTGCAGGATCAAGGCGCGCGTCATTCGCGGGCGGCGTCGATCACGTGCAGTAGCGTCCGTGCGCGTTCGCGTTCCACTCGACCTGAGCGTGCCTGGCGGGAGCGGGACGCAGATCCTCGTCAGGATATCGATGGTGATCACACCGCGTCGCCAAAGGCGCGAGGCCGCCCCGGTCCGATGCGCGTGGATCGCCAAGTCGCCCAGCCGCCAGCGGCGCGGCTGGACGGTGTGAACGGATCGCGCGCCTCGGCCCGGGAATGCGATGCAACGGCTGGCTCAGATGCGGGTCTCGCTCGCGGTCGTTCTCAACACTGACGGACGCGCCCAACCCGGTTACGCGGGTGTCGTCCATCAGGCGGAAATCGAAGAACGGCGCTTCCGCGTCACCACGGAGGACGATGTCGATGGCGTATTCAGCGCCGCCTTCGCTTTATCGCTGGCGTCGAGACGAGCTTCGGCGCTCAGGCCGCGATACGCTGCAATCAGGCGTGCGCGGACGACCGGATCGAATGCATTTCAGCAGCGGATCAGTTCCATTGCAACTCGTCGTCCGAAAGATCCGTCACGAGCCAGTCGATGCCAGACGCGAAGATCCCGTCAGCCACCAGATGCGGCGCCCGCATCGCGACAACGGCGGGATCGGCTGCGCCGGTTTGATCATTAGCGGACGGTCACTCGTCTCCGGTTCGCAGCCGCGGAAGCCGTCGGGTGCGGATCCAGCGCCGCGGGCATCCTCTGGATGGCGATAGCGGCCTGTGCCGTTGGCTGCGCAACGAACTCGACGATGAGACTTGGACAGGCCGGCCCAGTGCGTCGAGAAACGCGCCGCCACCACCACAATCAGCTGTCCCTGACCGATGCGCGACCAACGGCGATCATCCACAGGCCCACTGCGGCGTGCCGCTGAAGGCGCCCGGATAGAAGGGACCGACCATTGGCTTCGGGCGTGAACGGCCAGTCGTCCCTCATTCAGACGGCCTCGACGGAGCGTCAGCGCGAACGGATCCGCCTCCTTGTCGATCCATTGCTCCAGCAGCTCGAACCCGCAGCGCTGGAGTAGGATCGGCCACGCCGCTGGGCTGGTACTTGCTACGAACTCTCGGTCCAAATCGGCTCATCGCGCTCCGTGCGGAAGTCGAGGGCGCGGCCCGTTCTGATGTGGACCTGCTGCGGCGTTTTCGCAACCGGGGTGCATGCTCTCGACGCGCGAATCGATCAGCGAATCTGCCAGGCGGCGCGATGCGCGCAGCGCACTCGATGGCGAAGTCGCCGTCGAGTTCCCGGTTGATCCGGACGAGCAGGTTGCGGTTGCCATGACGGCGGTGACGCCGAGCGGGTCGTCGTAAGGCCAGCGCCCAGATCGCGCTCCGCACTTGACCAGATCGGCCCCGATCAGCGGTGCGTATCGCCGGCGGCCGGGCTCCCGCCGGATGCCGCGGAAGGAATTCTTCTGGCACCGGGCGGATCGAGGGCCCACGATCAGCTCGATCCCGGGAACAGCACCCGAGCCTGCGCGCGCCAGCCGTGCGTCTGCCGCGCCACGTCGGCAAGTCCTGCCTCGTAGGTCGCTCTGGCGCGTGGTCACGCGCGTCGATCGAGCGACCCGAGCATCCGCGCCGAGTTCTTCCAGCGCGCTCGCCGACACGCGTCGACGAGGTGGACGGACATCGAGTTCCGTCCGCGGCGGTCCGCCCAGCGCGATCAGTGCAGCCGGAGCTTGTCACCAGCTCTGCCCGATCCGAGCTCGGCGATCGTGACGACGCCGCTCCCATTCGTCGCAACACGTCGGCTCCGGGTGCGCCGTGGGCAGACGCGACTCGGCACGCGTGATCCGATACCGGGGCAAGCGGCAAATCGCCTCGGGCAACGCCGAGACCTGAGCTCGTCAGTAAGTAGCGCGATGGCAGCTGCCGTAGGCTTTGCAGCAGGTAGTAATGCACGTCGACGGCGAACTGCGCGGCTTCGGCAGCTCATCGGTCGTACACCCCCTGCTCCCAAGGTTCGCACGAATTCGGGCGTCCCGGCAGACTGGCAGGCCAAAGGGCCGCGCGTCACAGGGTGCAGGGTCCCAGGTCTCGTCCACCGGGATCCAGCCCCGAAGCTGTGCCACCCGACTGTTTGTGGACGAGCTGGAATCCCGCCTCGCGGTACGGATGCCGCGCCGCATGCAGCTGGCTGTGCGTCCAGAGCGTGATCTTGCGGGATAGCCGGTATGCCCGCGCAACTTCCCACGCACTCGGCGAGCGGACGTCACGCCAATGCCCTAACCCGGCGCCCGGCCGGGTCGACGATCAGCGGGCGCAGCTTCGCGACGTGCTCCGACTTGCGGACGAGAAACACCGATCCGGCGGTCTCGCTACCATCGCGTTCGGCGATCCAGCATCGTTCGCGCGCCGGATCGAACTTCTCCACGAAGGCGCCGACGATCGACGCGACCAGGCTCCTCGAAGTGGCGGTCGTAGCCGTACTCCTCCGGCGTACAGCGAGCCACCGTGCCGCTGCCACCACCCACCCTGGACATGTCGCCCGGCTCCAGGCGGACGCAGGACGTAGAGCACGCGGCCGGGCTCAGGGTCGCCGAAAGCCAGCGTCTCGACGGTCCGCACGGCGCCGGCGGGGCGGCGCTGGTCGCCCGCCGGCAGCCGGCTGGAGCAGCGCGCCGACCGCCTACCTGGCAGAGCCCTCGCCCAGCCGCGCGGAGGCGCGGCGGCCACGCGGCGTCAGATCCGAAGCGCCAGCTGACGCCCGTCGGCGGACGATCGGCGCGCCGACACCAACCGCGCGGCGCTGGCTCAAAGGCCGCGCGCATCCGGCTCAGGCCCGGCCGGCGCATCGGGGTATCGAGCGATGCGCGCGGATCCGAGGCGGATCGGGCGGTCGCGGTGGCAGCGCGATTTGCCGTAGATGCACGCGGCTCGGCGAGCGAAAACGGGCTCCCGACCAGGCCCGGACTGCGGAAGCCCGGGGCGGTTGGTGTAAAAGCGGTTGAAGCTGCGCGCGGCACGGACGCCAGGTCCTCGAGAGTCCATGCCTGACATTGTCAAGCAACTAGCTGACCGGGTGTTGCGGCTATTCTGCTGCCTTCGCTCGTGGTGAGCTTGTCGAACCACGAGCTCGCGGCTCGTCCTTCGACAGGCTCAGGACGAGCGTTGTTGCTTCACCCCACCGGCCGCAGCCCGCGCCCCGCCGCCGCTCGGTTGTAGCGGGCCGCGACGTCGCGATCCAGGACCTCCGCGGTACGCCGCCTTGGCGCGCGTTCAGCTCTCGCACGCCGGCGCGTGGGACGCCGACCGACGCGATCGGTCGGCCGCTCGTCGGCGCCGCCGGCCACGTCGCCCGCGCCGCTGTTGACCACGCCGTTCAGCCAGATCAGGTTCTGGTAGACCTTGCACGACTCCACGTACCCACTCTGTCGTCGCTGGCAGTTCGGTGCCGGCGATACCAGCCGCAGTTCCACCGCGAGCAGTTTCTGATCGCAGTTCGCGCAGCGCGCCTTCGGCGTCGGCCTTCCCCGCGTTCGCTTTCAGGTCGTCCTCGATCGTTTGCGCATCACTTCGAGGTCGTTGACCATGTCGGCGGTCGCGCTCATGTCGTCGCGGATGCCGGATCTGCATCGCCGTCGACGCCTGCAGGTCCGCGTCCGAGGCGGCGATCGACGGATCCCTGACCACCTCCGAGCAGGCGCGTGAACGTTTGACTGCCGATGCGACGCGGACGCCGTACTTGCCGGGCGTCGCGATCGGGTCCGATCACTCCGTGCGCCTTCGATCCCCAGTGCACGACCGGTCGCGTCTCCCGTCCCCTGAACCGGTGGTTCGTCCAGATGTGCGGGTTGTCCGGCGGGGTCGTGCGGAACGCCACCTGGCGCGACCCTCGTGCCGCAGATCCCAGATCAGGCGATTGACGCCGGCTCGGCCCGCGGATTCGATCGCGTGCGAATGCCGCCGCCGTTAGCGTCGAGAATATCGGCCTCGAATCGGATCAGTCGGCGCGCCTTCGACCGTGTCAGATAATCTCGCTCGCCCGGCCCGCGGCTGCCGGAATGCCGGCCGCGGCGCTGTACGCCAGGCGTCGGTATCCGTCGGCACTCTTGTCCGACTGCTCCAGCATCGTGATGTTCGCTCAGGATGAACAGCCCGCGGCCGTAGGTCCGAGACGACGATGTCGTGCCACAGCTTGGGGACGACGATCCAGGTCACCGGCGCCGGCCGGCAGGCCGTCCGCTGATATTGCGTCCAGCTGCCGCCGTCGTTCAGCGAGTAGTAGAACCCGCGGCCGGTGCCGGCGAACAGCATCCCGCGCCGCGATTCGGAGTTCTCCGCGACCGACAGCACGTAGGCGAGCGGATGCGTCGGTCGGCAACGTCGCCGCTGACCTTCTTCCACGTCTGCCCGAAGTCCGTCGTCTTGTAGATGAACGGATCGCGATTGTCCATCGAGGTGGTAGATCGACGCACGACGTAGCGCGGTGCCGGGATCGAAATGCGACGGCTCGATCTTGTCGAATCGCGCCCCATACGGCGGCAGGCCCGCTGATGTTCTTCGTCACGTTCGTCCACTCGGCCGCCGCCGTCGCGCGTGTACCAGACCTTGCCGTCGTTGGTGCCGGCCCAGATCAGCGCTCGCGCTGAATTTCCGACGGCGCGATGGCGAACACGACCTCACCGTAGAACTGCCCGAGGTTGTCGCCGATCGATGCCGCCCGAAAACAGAATGCGGCTCTTGGATCCTGCGTCGACAGATCCGGACTGATCACCTTCCAGCTCTGGCCGCCGTTCGACGTCGCGAAGATCACCTGGCAGCCGTAGTAGACGGTGTTGTGATCGAACGGATCGATGGCCAGCGGCGGCGTCCAATGACAGCGGCATTCAAATCCGTCGGCGGCGAGTCGAGCGTATGCCATCCCGGGGCTGACCGACCGCGCGCGCGCCGGGTCCGCGCATCCCAGCGTCGACCTCGTTGCCGTAGCAGCTGGCCCAGACGATGTCGGCGTTGGTGGGATTCGGTAAGGTGAAGCCTGATTCGCAGCCGCCCAGGTTTGGCTGCCACGGCGTGGCGCGCCGATGCCGCCGCGTCCGCGACCGCCGCGGCCACGGCCGCCGCGGCCCACATCGTCCGCGCGGCCCGATCCGACGCCGGTCGTCACCGCGATAAGACGGCACGTTCGGGACCGGCACCGGCGGATCGCTCGGACCGCGCATCGTGCCATCGTCCTGGCGGTTGCTGTAGATCCAGCATGGCACCTGGTTGTCCACGGCGACGTGGTACATCTGGCCGATCGGGATTTCGATCTGGTTGAACGAGCGGCCGTGATCGGTGGTGATCCCCATGCCGCCGTCGCCCGTCGCCACGCAGTGATCGGGTCCTTCGGATCCATCCAGATGTCGTGGCAGTCGCCGCAGCCGCCGCCGATGTTGATGGTGAAGTTGGCGCCGCCGTCGAGCGAGCGATGGAAGCTGCTGTTGGCGACCAGCACTTCGTCGGCGTTCGGCCGGGTTCACATCGACGCGGATGTAGTAGCCGGCGCGGCCGATCAGCGTCCGATCCCAGCTCACAACCTTCCACACCTCGCCACCGTCATCGGAACGCCAGAGCGATCCCTGATTCGCTGGTTTGAATCAGCGCGTAGACGCGTTTCGCATCCGACGGCGCGACCGCCACGTCGATCTTGCCGACGCGGAGACTTGGGTAAACCGTTCGTCGAGCTTCTTCCACGTCGACGCCGCCGTCGTGCGTCACGTAGACCGCACTGCCCGGCCCGCCGCTGTTCATCACCCACGTCGTGAGCTCGACCTGCCAGAGGCCGGCGAAGAGCGTGTTCGGATCGTGGGCGTCCATCGACAGGCCGGAACAGCCGGTGTTGGGATCGGCAAAGAGCGACGCGCTGCCAGGTGCGGCCGCCGTCGGCCGTCTTGAACACGCACGCGCTCCTGCTGCGGTCCGGTCGCACGGCCCAGCGCGCAGACATAGACGATCGTCGGGATTGGTTGGATGGACGATGATGCGGCCGATGCGGCCCGGTTTCGGCGAGACCCCATGTTCGTCCACGTCGCGCCGGCGTCGGTCGACTTGTAGACGCCGTCGCCGGTGACGTCGCTGTCGCGGATCGTCCACGCCTCGCCGGTGCCGGCCCAGACGATTGTCGGATCCGACTGGCGCCAGCGCCAGCGCGCCGATCGCCTGCACCGGCTGGTCGTCGAACACCGGCTCGAACGTTTTCGCGCCGTCGGTGGTCTTCCAGACGCCGCCCGACGCTGCGCCCGCATAGTAGGTCATGCGTGTCGCCGGGGACGCCGACAACCGATGCGATGCGACCCGCGCTTTCGGGCCCCATGTAGCGGAAGCGCAGGCCTCTATCGGCGGGAGGCGCATTGCCCCGTTGCGCGAAGGCCACCGCGGACAAGATCACCGCGCAGAACCCGCCAACCGCCAACCTGGATTTCGACGTCATACAGCCAACCTCGAGAAAGGAAACAGCCACGAAACCACGGAACTCGAAAAGCTACGTTGGCTCGATCGTTCCCGCTGATCAGGGCCGCCCTACTGTCGCAGCTGGTCCTCAATCCCTAACGCCCGAATCCCTGCTCCTCAGAAGTCGATGCCATGAACCCGACGCGGATGATGCGCGGCGCGACGATCTCGGTCGGCGCCAGATACGCTGTGCCGACCGCCGACGTCAGGCCGACGACCGTGTCGCGCGTTGCCGATGTTGAAGAAAGTCGACCTGCGGCACGATCCGCCGAGCTGCCGAACGCGGAACGTCCGCGAATGCGCATGTCGACCATCGTCACGTTCGGATACCGCTCGTCGCCGCGATTGCTCAGAGGCACCGTCTGGCGTCGCGCGCGTCAGCGCTGACGCCCTGCGCAGCCGCGAGCGCGCGCGTCATCGAGAAGCCGACGACGTGTAGCGGGTAGCCGTTGTTCGCGATCAGCGAGCCCGCGAGCGTTGATCTCATCGGCAGCTCGATAGCTGCCCGACAGGCGGAACGCGACCTCGGAGTCGTTGCCGACGATGCCCCGTGGAAACGAGCGTGACGTTCGGGTCGTTCAGGTCGGTGCCGTTGGTCGATGCCGCCCTCGTTCTTGCCGACAGTCAAGCCGGCCTACCATCTGCCAGTTCTTCGAGAAGCGCTTGCTGGCCGATGAACTCGACGCCCTTGTAGTTCGGTGTCGAGATACGGCTCGTTGTCGCGGACGTTGTTCTGCGCGCTCGACGAGCGGCCGGATCAGGTTGCAAGCGCGTCGCCGTCGTCGGCTTCGGGCTGGCGACCGGTGCCGCCCGGGCCGTTCGGCACGTTGATGCGTGAACGTCGTGTAGGCGCTCGTCGGCACGGCGCGTGTTGCGCTGGCCGAACTGATCGCGGTTGGTGCGGTAGTAGAACATCGCGCCCATGCGCATGTCGCGCCATGCATCTGGCGTCTCGACGCCGACCGTCACCTCGTCGAAGTACGGCCAATCGACGCCGTCGGCCGCGTAGAACGTCGACACGCCGCCGCTGAACGCCGAGCACTGCGCGGCGGTTCACCTCGGACGCCTGGAAGATGCCGTCGCGGTTCGGGTCGGTCCACGGGCAGGTGCGCGATGCCGGTCGGTCAGCGGGTTGACGTTGGTCACGCGATCGATGCCGACCTGCAGCGCGTAGCGGCTGTAGCTGGCCTTCGACCGCGGTGCGGCCCGTTGCCGGTCAGGTCGTAGGACGCGCCCAGGCGCCACACGCCGAGTCTGCTGATCGAGCGCCTCGGTCTCGGCGAACGAGCGCGGCGCCGATGAACGGGCCCGCCGGGCGTTCGACTGCGCCGGCAGCGTGCCGATGTAGCTGTCCGAACGCGCGCCGAGGTTCAGCGTCAGCCGGTTCATCGACCAGGCGTCCTGGACGAAGAAGCCGATCACCGTGCGCGATGTTCTTCGAGTTGACCGGCGTGTTGAACTCGCGGATCTGCGTCGGCACGCCGTTGCGTGTACTCGACGTAGTGGTCGCCCTGCACCGATGTAGATCGACGCGTAGTAGAGACGGCCCCACTGCACGCCGCGCCTTGAACAGGTGCTCGCCGCCGCAGGCCGCTCTTGCCGAGCTGAACGACGTTGTCGAACTGGTGGCGCGAGTTCGGCTGGTGCTCTTCGCGCGTCGCAGCGAAGTCGGCCTTCGACCGGCGTGTTGTCGACCGTGCGGATGGCGTCGGCCGGCGTGTCGGGCTGATAGGCGTAGTTGGTCTGGCCGTCCATCACGCTGAAGTTCGACTCGAACACCAGCGCGGTTCCGGATGCCGGTGTACTTCGCCTGGCGTCGTCTGCACCGGGTTGGTCTGCACGAGCGACGCGATGTCCGGCATGATTGCGTCGGCGTCGTCGCGGCGATGGCCGCGGATCTTGTTGTTCCAGAGATACGAGCGCCGTGAGCTTGTTGTTCGGCGTGAGTCGACGCGACCACCTTGCCCGAGTAGTTCTTCAGGTCGTTGTCGTCGAGCGCCTGGCTGCCGTCGGGGTTCGGTCGCGTTGACCAGCTTGTTGACCACCCACTTGCGGATCGGTGCCGTTGACCCACAGCCTGTTCTGGACGAGCGCGCCGCCGCCGGAGAGGTTGAAGTCGTAGGTCTTCTTGGTCGGGTTGCCGAGGAACGTGTCGGTCGACCTGCCGCGGCGCGGCCGCGGCTCGTAGTTCGTCGCCTGCAGGCCGTCGTTGGCGAAGTTGTAGCGGAGCGTTGCCCTTCCACTTGTTGCCGCCGTCCTTGGTGACCATGTTGATCGAGACGCCGCCGGCCAGCACTTCCGCCGGGATCGCCGAGGTCATGTGAGTTCACCTCTTCGAACATGCCCTGGTCGTAGTAGATCATCGTCGCGCCGCCGCCGCCGCCCGGCCAGTTCACCGTCGCGCCGTCGATGTTGTAGCTGACGTCGTTGGTGCTGGAGCCGTGCGCCGACATGCTGCTCTGCTGCATCGACTGCGTGCCGCCGACGTCGTAGGTCGCGACCTGCACGCCGGGAATCAGCTTGGCCAGCGACCACGGGTCGCGGCCCGGTCGGCACGCCTTCGAGGATCTCCTGGTTCATCACGGTCTGCTGCACGTTCGACTTGGTGTCGACCGTCGGCGACTCGCCGGTGACGGTGATCGACTCGCTGACGCTGCCGACTTCGAGCTTCGCGTTCGACCGTCGCGACGAACGCGCGCGCTGATGCGGATGTCGTCGCGCGGTCGACGCTCCGGAAGCCCTGCAGCTCGAACTTGACGGCATAGGCGCCCGGCGGCAGGCGATCGAAGCGGTACGTGCCGGTCGCGTCGCTGATTTGCGTGGCCGCGCCGCCAATGCAGCTTCTCGCCGGTGAGCGTGACGGTGACGCCCGGCAACACGGCGTTGCTGGAGTCGGTGATGGTGCCGGTAATCGACCCGGTCTGAACCTGCGCTCGCACCGCGGGCGCGGTCAGAAGAACGATGGCGGACGCGAGAGCGAGTGCCCGACGCAGAAAGCGCATGCAGTCCCCTCCTGAGATGACGAAACGGACGCGTGAATCCTACCACCCCGAAACGAGGCGGATTCGAGGAATCAAGGGAGTGGATCGTGGTTTGACCGGAATGACACAGTGTGGATCCTCAAGATTGGATCGGAACGTCCGGATTTGGACCGGTATCCGTTATGCCGCCATAAGAGAAACTTCGATTGGCCGCGCCGGGGTCCGTGACATAAGCTCCGACGCGATGGACCTGCTCCAGCTCGAACACTTTCGGCCGTCGTCGAGGAAGGCAGCTTCACCCGCGCGGCGGAGCGGATGTCGCGAACTCAGCCGGCGATTTCACAGAGCGTCAAGAAACTTGAAGACGAAGTCGGCGCGCCGCTCTTCGCGCGCGACGTGCACGACCTGGCGCTGACCGAAGCTGGCAAAGCTGCTCGTCGAGTACGCGCCGACGGATGGTCCGCGCGCGCGACGACTCGATGCGCGAAGCTGGGCGCGCTGAAATCGCTCAAGACGGGGACGCTGACGATTGCGGCGCACGAATCCGCGGCCGTGTATCTGCTGCCCGCGCCGCTGCGTCAGTACCTCGGCAAATTTCCCGACGTCAAGGTCGGCATCTACCGCAGCCCGCTCACCGAAATTCCGCGGCAGGTCATGGATCGCGAGGTGCACGTCGGCTTCGTGAAGGACGAACCGGGCTATCACGAGCTGCAACTCCGTCGAGGTGCATGCCGACGACATGGTGCTGGTGGCGGCGCCGCAGCATCCGCTCGCCGGCCGCTCCGGCGTGAGCGTGCGCGATCTCGGCAACGAACCGTTCGTCGTGCACCATCTGTGCAGCACGACGGAACAGAAGATCCTGCGCCTGTTCGACCGAGCACCGCACGCCGTGCCGGATCGCCGCCGAGCTCTGGAGCTTCGAGAACGTGAAGACCTTCGTGCAGGCACAGGTCGGCATCGCGATCGTGCCGCGCGTCACCGTCGCGGCAGGAACTGCGCGACCGGACGCTCGTGCAGATTCCCGTCGCCGAGCTGCACATGCGCCGGCGGACGCTGATGATCTATCGCGATCACGGTCCGCTGTCGGACTGCCGCGCGCGAGCTGATCAAACTCGTGCGGGCTTCAACTGGGGCGAGAAGATCGAGGCGCTGCACTCCAAACGGCTCGCGTGACATTTCAGAGTTCAGATTTCAGAGTTCAGATTCAAATCAATCTGAATTCTGAAATCTCTGAAATCAGAATGCGCGAACGGCGCGCACCCGCCTGCGGAAAATCCTTGTCGTCGAAGTGCTGGCGGCCCAGATCCGCGAAATCGATGTGCGCGGCCATGTCGGCCGTGAGCTGCGACGACGCCCAGTAGCTGACGTTGTCGGCGACGCCGCCGTCGCGAAAGTCGCCGAGGCCTGACGCCTTCAGATTGCGATACATCAACGCGAGCTCGTCTCGCGACGGCAGGAACCAGCCACTGACGCCGTTGACGATGAGCGTGGCGCACAGATCGGCCGCGCCGCCGCGCTCAGTGCAGGCCGCCAGCATGTCCCGCGTGTTCTGCTATCCCGGTGCCGACTGCCGTGCCGCGCGCACCCTCGATCGCGCGGCGGAAACAGCCCCACTTCGCGCCCGCGCTTTGATCGAAGGGCGCCGCTTCGAGATACCGCCAGCCGTCGGCGGCGAAGTTCGGGTTCTCGTAGAACACGAACCCGCCGGCGGGACCGACGTCGCCGACCGCGTATCCGGCGGTCGACATCCATACGCGTCATCTCCGCCGGCGCCGCGATTGGCCCACAAGTAATACGGGATCAGCGTGAGCGGCGTCGCCGGCCGCGATGGATTGCTGACGTTTCTGGCCAGCGTGGTGACCACGGTTACGCCGCCGTGTCGATCGGGATCGACCGACGCCTTCAACTCGCTCGTCGCGTCGCACAGCACGCCGAGCGCGCGACCGTCAGCGACGTCGGGCCATTCCGCGCAGTCACACGATCGGCCCGCGTCTCGACGGCCATGCGGCGCTGGTTCTGCACCACGCGGTCGTGGGCGACGACGCGTCGTGCGCTGACGGGAAGACTCGACGATGATCGGTGTCGCCGCTCTTCCAGGTTCGGGTGACGGACACGTAACCCATCCGATCCGGCACTGCGCGAATCGGGTTCCGTTGACCGACACCGTCGCCTGCGCTGTCGACGTGGTCGGCGTATCGATAGAGTTGCTCGGAACTGCTTCGTTGCGCGCCCAGCCGGGAATGCGCAGCCTGACGGTCGCCGTGATGTCGTCGCGCGTCGAGACGGTCAGCGTCGAGCGGCCTCCCCACGGCATCTCGCTCGCGACCGATAGCGCCAGGTCCTTGCCTCCGACGCTGAATCCCGTGCGGCTGGACACGTAGAGATTCACGTAGATCGCGTCGCGTGCGTCCTGCGCGTACACGAAGCCGGGCATGGACGCCAGGAATCGGACGAGATTCGGCGGGCAGCACTCGAGCGACGCGCGTTCCCATCGCGCATCGCGGCCGTCGCCGGCGCTCGCCAGCCGGTTGACGTAGAAGAACCGGTCGCCGACGCCGACACGCCGTCGAGCGCGTTGTTGTGTATCGCGCGCTCCATCACGTCGATGTACTTGCCGTCGCCGGTCGCCGAGAAACATCCGGTGATTGAAGCGTGATGAACATCAGCACCGCGCACGTTTCCGAGTAGGCGGAGATGTTCGGGAGCGACGTACGGTTCGCCGAATCCCTCGTTGCCGGTCGTGCCGACGCCGCCGGTGACGTACAGCTTCCTCTCGACGACATCGAGCCACAGCCGCTCGGCCGCCGTGAAGTACGTCCTTGAGTCCGGTCAGCACGCCGACATCGGCGAGGGACACCATCAACGAGACGCAGTTCACGGCATGGCCGACCGCCTCGCGCCTGCTCGAGGCACCGGCTGTGTAGGACTGATTGTGCCGGCTTCGGTTGACGGAGTTCTCCAGCCCCCGGATGTCCAGGTAGTGCTTGGCCAGGTCGAGGTGCTTCTTGTCGTGCGTGACTCGATACAGCTGGACGCAGTTGATGGCGTCGCGCTCGCCGCCTGAGAACGGCGGGTTCGTCGTCGACGAACTCGTCGGTAGAGGTCGTCGGCGGCCTGCGATCGCGCGGTCGAGCAGATCGCGACGACCCGTCGCCGTGTAGTAGGTGGCCGCTACTTCGAAGCCCGAGTTGCCGCGATCCGGCGCTCTGCGCCAGGCGCGCGACCGCCGCGTCCACCTGCGCCTGCAGCGTCGGATCCGGCCGCGACTCGAGCGACAGGATCGCCGCTTCGAGCACGTTGCCGGCAAACCCGCGCGGCGTGTCGGCGAGCTTCGCACTTCGATCGGAATCGTGACGTCCGCGTTGATTCGGAGTTTGGGCTGCCAGAAGTCGTCGGTAATGGTGACCGCGGCGGCGCGCTGCGCGCGGATCGGATAGTCGCGACGCGGCGTGTAGGCGGCGCTCGAAGTACGCGCTAGGCGCCGCCGCGCCCTGTCGCCGTCGCAGTCGTCGCGCAGCGCGGACGCGACGCCCGCGACGGACGCGGCCTTCAGAAAATCCCGGCGTGCGATCTCACCCACGGCGGTCCCTCGCCGCGCGATTCTGGCAGACCGCTTCCCGTCCGGCGTGGTGATGCTGGCAGTCGGATGACGGCGACTCGGATGCCGATCGTGCTGGCAGTGGCGCTCGTCGCTGTTTTCGTCAACGCGCAGACAGCCGGCGCCGCTTCCCCAGAACCCGTCGCCGATGTCGGACACGACGCGCCCGCATCCGCGGGTCGCGTGATGTACGCCTGCGCGGCCAGCGTGACGCTCGACGAGGGCACGCTGTTCGTCCGCGACGGCCTGAAGCCATCCGCTCGGCTGCCGCTAATGGTCCATTTCCATGGTGCTCCTGGGTCGTCGAACACCACGTTTCGCAGCGAAAGCCGCCGGTAATCCTGCTGACCTATCAGCTCGGGGCAGGTCTGGCGTCCTACGGAAGGGCGTTCGCCGACCCGGCGCGATTCGGCGCGGCGCTCTCGGCTGGCGGCGGACGCGGCTTCGCGCGTGCTGGCACGCGCTGTGACATTCGATCCGGTCGTGCTCACGAGCTTCAGCGCCGAGCTACGGCGCCATCCGAGCGATCCTGCGGCAACCCGAGCACTACGCGCGCGTCTCCACCGTGGTGCTCGCCGATTCAGCTGCATGCCGACCTATGAAGGCGCCCCGGCATCGGACCGAGCCGCGAACCGCCGATCCCGCGGTCCATGCCGCGGACATCGAGGTGTTCCTGCGTTTGGCGCAGGACGCCGCGGCCGGCCGCAAGCGGTTTCTGGTGACCCATTCAGGTGTTTCCCGGCACCTGCGCCAGCGCGACGGACACCTCCAATGCGCTGCTCGCGTCGCTGGGCCTCACGCGTCGCGCGCGGCTCCGCGAAGGGCCACTCGGCATGCAGCAACTGAGCGAGACATCACGCGGCGGCTTCACGGTGCCTGGCTTCGCCGGCAACTCAGCGCCGGATCATTTCAGACCATCTGTACGCGCTCGGCGAGTGGTTGGACCGGCTGCGTTAGACAAGCACCGAGCTCCCTGTCAGATCGGCGTAGCGGCCCTTCAGGCTGGCAGTGGCGGCATCGGCAAGCCCGGCGTCGCGAACACCATTTCGGTGATCGCCTTGACGCTACCGGTTGCCGTAGCGGAACGGCTACGATGAGCCGGAGCGGCGCGCCGTGACGCGGCGAGAATCGGCTGCTCGTTCATCAGCCACACGAGCATCACCTGCGGATGGCGCAAGCGTGGCAACGCGCTTCGTCCACGTAGTGCCGGTCGGACGCCACGAAGCCGGCAGTAATGCGCGCCAGGCACGAGACCGAGCATGTCGGCGAAGTCCGTGAACCGCACGCCGGTCCAGGTGACGATGCCCCGAGGATTGGCGGCGCCGCATTGCAGGAGGAACGTCTTCGACACGCGCGGCAGCTTCTCGAGATCGGAGATAATGCAGCGTGCCGGCGAGCTTGGCCAGCCCCCGCGTGTCCACCTTGATCGCGATCTTCTGGTAATCGATGCTCGATCTCGGGCGCCTGGCGGTTCGGCGTCCGCCACATCAGCGGATCGGTAATCGGCCCCGCCTCGCTCGCGGCGTGCTCCGGCGCCGAGCCGTCGGGGTTGAGCGGCAGCGGCGCGGGAAAACCCTCGCGCAGCGGACGCTCGACGAGTGAGTCAGGCCAGGGCGCAGGCGGTTTGGGTTCTGAGCCGATACCATCCTCGCGCGTCAGCACGCCGACGGACAGGCCGGCCAGCGCCGCACCAGCGCCCTTGAAGGAGGCGCAGATCGCATCACGTCGCGTCAGACTCATCGCTCACCTCGATCGCAGAACGATACCACGTCGACGGCGCTGTTTTGACATAGGATTAGCGCCACATCGCCATGACGAACACGTCGAAAACCGTGGCCATCTCGCGCCAGCGCGGCAGCGGAGGCTCGTACATCGGACGCGCCATCGCCGACCGTCTCTCGCTGCGATACATCGACCGCCAGATGCTGCGGGATGCCGCCGAATACCTGCGCACGCACGACCCCGAGGAACGCGTCGAGACAACCGGATCGTGGTGGTCGCGGCTGGGCCAGACGCTCGCGCTCGGCGTGCCGGAAGCCGGCTACGCCCCGCCGGTCGAGACGACCTGCATGAAGGCGAGCTCTTCGAGATCGAGAAGAAGATCATCCAGCAGGTGGTCGAAGGCCAGATTGCCGCCGAGCCCACCGTGATCGTCGGGCGCGGCGCCGCGCAGACGCTCCGCGGCGCGCGTGCGTGCTGTCGGTCTTCCTGCACGCGCCGGAGAAATGGCGCATCGAGCGCGCGCAGCAGGTGTACGGACTCGCCGACCCGGCCGCGGCCGAGCGGATGGTGCGCGACTCCGATCGCGCGCGCGCGCGGTTCGTCAAGGCGGTGGCCGGCGTCAACTGGATCGATGCCAGCATCTACGATCTCGACCGTCGACACCTCGGCGCTCGGCTTCGACGCGGCGGTCGATCTGATCGTGCGCGCCGCCGACGCGCGCTACGAGCGCCGACTGCTGGGGGATTCGTCACCCGACTAACTCTTCGCGCTACGACTTTTCAAGTCGCGCTTAACGTTTCCGCTTGACATTCGAGGGCGGCTGTCGCATACAGTAATACTGTGCTAGTTCAGTAGCACAGTTGACCGATGCTGTTCCGCCCCAATCCCGCGCTCGGCGTGCCCATCTACCTCCAGCTGATGGAGCAGGTGAAGCACGCCATCGAAACCGGCGCCCTGCGTCCCGGCGAACAGCTGCCCGGCATCCGGCCGCTCGCGGAGGAGCTCGTGATCAGCCCGAACACCGTCGCCAAGGCCTATCGCGAGCTCGAACACGAAGGCGTCATCGAGCTGCGGCACGGCGCCGGCGCGTTCGTCTCCGGCCAACGCCCGGACGAAGAAGCTCACCGACACGCCGCGCCGGCCAGGCGATCGTCGCGGCCGCGATCGAGCAGCTGCACAGCGCGCGGCGTCGACCGACGAGGAGATCCGGCGGCTGTTCGAGGCGGAGCTGGCAGGCTTGACCAGCGCAGGCTCGCCTCGCCGAGCGCGGAGCGCAGGAGGAGCCGTGGCTGACGCGTTCGTCGTCGAAACCGTCGATCTGCGAAAGAGCTACGGCGCCGATCGAGGCGGTGCGCGGGCTGAACCTCCAGGTCCCCGCCGGCTCGATCTACGGCTTCCTCGGACAGCAACGGCGCCGGCAAGACGACGACGATCAAGATGCTGCTGGGGATGGCGCGGCCGACGAGCGGCACGCGTCCGCGTGCTTGGGCCTGGCCGCCGACGCGCCGCAGTCGCGAGCGTCGAGATCCGGCGGCGCACCGGGTTCGTCGGCGAAGACAAGGATCTCTACGACTACATGACCGTCGAGCGAGATGGTCCGCTTCACGGCGAGCTTCTTTCCGCGCTGGCGCGCGCGATCTCGAGGCAGCGCTATCTGCGCGCGTTCGAGCTGCCGCCGAGCCGGCAGCGTGAAGGCGTTGTCGCGCGGCATGCGCACCAAGCTCGCGCTGCTGCTGGCGCTGTGCCGCGGCGCGGAGCTGCTCGTCCTCGACGAACCGACGTCCGGCCTCGATCCCGCGATGACCGAAGAGGTGCTCCAGGCGCTGGTCGCCCACGTCGCCGCCGCGGAGATGACCGTCTTCTTCTCGTCGCACCAGATCGCCGAAGTCGATCAGATCGCCGATCGCGTCGCGATCATCGACCGCGGACGCGACGGTGGTCGCCGGCGCGCTCGACGATCTGCGCGAGCAGCTACCGGCGGGTTCAGCTGGTCTTCGACGGCCGACGGCGCCGGACGCGACGTTCCGATCGCCCGGGCGTCGAGCGCGTCCAGCGCAGCGGCCGCGTGCTGTCGATGGTGATCGAGCGCCGGCACCGAGCGCGATCCTCGAAGAGGCGCGCGCGCTCAACCCGGTGTCGGTGGACGTGCTGCCGATCACGCTCGAAAGAGATCTTCCTCGAAACGCGTTGCCACGGAGAGCTGACATGCTCTGGGCATAAGTTCTGGCTCGACACGCGGTGGCGGTTCCTCATCGGCCTGGTGCTGCTGGCCGGATCGGCGTTCTCCATCGCGCTCGCCTATCCGCGCGTGATGCAGCTGCTGCCGCTGGTGCCGCAGGCCGACACGGGCGGCGAGATCGGCCGCCGGATCCGCGAGGTCGCGCTGCTGTCGCGCGAGTATCGCGGCTACGTCTGGGCGCAGTGGTTCCGGCAGCAGCCGACGCAGCTCGGCACGCTGTTCGCCGTCCTGCTGGGAACCGGCGGCCTGGTGTCGCCGTCGGGCGGCGGCGCGCTCTTCACGCTGTCGCTCCCGGTCTCGCGAGAACGCCTCGTCGCCGTTCGCGCCGCGGCGGGTCTCGTCGAGCTCCTCACGATCGCCGTCGTGTCCTCGCTGGTGTTTCCGATGGTCTCGCCGGCCGATCGGACAAACCTACGGCGTCGGCAGCGCGCTGGTTCACGCCCTGTGCTGGTTTGCCGCCGGGTCCGTGTTCTTCAGCCTGGCGCTGCTCTTCTCCGACCGTCTTCAGCCGACATCTGGCGTCCGCTCCCTCTCGCCTGCGCCGTCTGCGTTCGCCCTGGCCATGTCGGAGTTCGTGTTTCGCGACCTCGCGCCCTACAGCCTCTTCCGCGTCATGAGCGCGGAGAGCTATTTCCGCACCGGTTCTCTGCCGTGGCTTGGCCTTGCCGCCAGCGCGGCCATCTCCGCGAGCGTGCTCTACGGTGCAGCGCGCAATTTCGCGCGGAGAGATTTCTGACGAGGAGGCTTCCATGAAGACCGGACATCGCACGTTGCTCGTCGCCGCGGCCGTTCTCGGCACCGCCACACTCGTTCGCGCGCAGGGTCCCGCCGATCCGTCAGGCCACTGGCAGGGAGCGATTCACGTCGCCGAACCAGGAGATCGCCATCGAGGTCGATCTGGCGAGGAACACCACTGGCGACACCAGAGGAACGTTCTCCGGCGTCAGCATCAAGGGCTATCCGCTCTCCGACATCGCCATCGACGGCGCGGCGCTCACGCTTCAAACTGAAAATCGACGGCGGCGGTGCGTTCAGCGGCAAGCTGTCCGCCGACGGCAAAGTGCTGGTCGGCGAGTTCACCGCCACCAACGGCGGCTACATCCTGCCCTTCGATCTGGCGCGCAGCGGTGACGCGAAGTTCGAGGCGCCAGCGAAGAAGTCCCATGGATCGGCAAGGAACTCGAGGGCACCTGGAGCGGCACGCTCGAGGTCAACGGCGCGCCGATGCGGATTCTCCTGAAGATGGCGAATCAAGCCGATGGGACCTCCACCGGATCCGTCGCCAACCTCGATCAAGGCGCCGTGGACATCCCGGTGTCCGGCATCACCCAGACCGCCGCGAACGTGACCATCGACGTGAAGATGGTCAACGGTTCGTTCTCGGGCGCCATCAACGCCGCCGGCACGGAGCTGACCGGCACGTGGACCCAGGGCGCCTTCACGCGCGCCGTTGAACTTCCGGCGCGACAACCAGAAGGCAAGTAGGTCTAGTGGGCCTGCGTGGGTCTAGTGGGTCGAGTGGGCCTAGTGGCTCAACCGCTGACCCGACCTACTATGACCCACCCGACCCGCAGCGAAACGTTGTAAAGTGTGCCGCATGAGGAGACGCGATCTGTTGAGAGACGCGAGCCTGGCGCTCGCGGGGTTCGGGATCAGCGGGTGCGCGAAGCTGGCGCCGAACCACGCGCGCGCACGCGCCGGCGCGCCGCGCCGCCAGGCGCGCACGCGCACGCGCCAGTGAACCTCGGCGCCGGTCATCGCGTCGTGGGATCGCGTCATTCGTACGACCGTCGGTCTGCGCCCGCATCGCGACTCCGGGTTCGTGCTGCGGGCCGACAAGCTCGACGACAAGCTCCTCGTCCACAACTACGGCCACGGCGGCGCCGGCATGTCGCTCGCGTGGGGCATGCGGATCGATGGCCGCCGACTTCGCGATGCAGCAATCAGAACGGCGGGCCGCGGTCATCGGCTGCGGCTCGCCGGGTCTCACGGCGGCGCGCCAACTGCAGCGGCGTGGTTTCACCGTCACGATCTATGCGATGTCGGTCCCGCCCGACACGACCTCGAACATGTCGCTCGCCGGCTACACGCCGGTCTCCGGACTCATCGCCAACGACAAGCGGACGCCCGCCTGGGATGCGCAATTCCGCCAGGCGGCTGACATCTCCTACCGTCAGCTGCAGTTGCTCGTCGGCGCCGGCTACGGCGTGTACTGGCAGGACGGCTACAACGCCACCGACAACCCGACGGCCGACAGGGCGGTGGCGGCGGCGGGAACGACGTCGGCGATCTGATTCCGGGACATCTGCGCGGCACGATCGACCGCGAAGTGCTGGGACCTGGCGAACATCCGTTCCCGACGAAATACGCGATCCGGCGATCGAACCTGCGGATCGAGCCGTCGATCTACCTCGACGCGCTGGTGCGCGATGTCCTTCGCTACGGCGGCCGCATCGTCATTCGCAAAGTTCGACACGCCGCGCGATCTGCTGACGCTCACCGAACCAGTGATCGTCAACTGCACCGGCCTGGGATCGAAGGCGCTGTTCAACGACGAAGAGCTGATACCTGTGAAGGGTCAGCTGACAGTGATGGTGCCGCAAACCGAAGTCACCTACAGCGCGTCGGGGCGGCTGCCGGGCATGCCTGCGCCGCCGCCGGGGACGTTCACTCCTGGCGGAGGCGGCGGTGGCGGTGGCGCGAGCATGAACGCGCGAAGCGACGGCCTCGTCATCGGCAACATGCAGGAACGCGGCAACTGGTCGCTCGACATCAACCAGGAAGTGCGGCAGCGCGTCGTGGACGCGGCGATCAAGTTTTTCGCGGCGATGCAGCCGGCACGTCCAGGCGTGGCGTTCACGCGGTGGGAACCGCGCGCGGCGGCGCCGAGCGTGGAGAGCTTCTTCGACCTCGACTCGTAGTTAGGTCGGGTAGGCCTGGTAGGTCGGGTGGGTTGTCCTTAGCTGCCCTGCCGCCGACGCAGCAACTCTTCGACGTCGTCGATCTTTGTCCGACGATCGTGTTCAGTTTGCGCGATAGGGCCTGGACTTCCGATTCCGCTCGCCGGTTCACCTCGAAGTCGAGCTCGCCGCGCAGCCGATCCTTCGTGTCCTGCCGGTTCTGGCTCATCATGATCACTGGCGCCTGAATCGCTGCGAGCATCGACAGAAACAGGTTCGAAGAGAATGAACGGGTACGGATCCCATGCGGATCGCCGCAACAGGACGTTCATCGCCGTGTAGACGACGAGGACCACGGCAAAGGTGATGATGAACGTCAGGATCCGCCGAAGGCTGCGACGCCGTCCGCGAGTCGATCCCCGACTGTCGCTTCCCGCTCGATGATTTCGTTCGGGTTGCGTGTCGCGCGGAGCCGGACCAGCTGTCTGCGAGGCGTGGAACTGGCTTCCCAGCACGCTCAACATGTCCATGCCCGCGTGCGGCTTCTGTTGCAACAGCACCTGGATGTCGTTGCGCTCCACCTCGATGCACGCGGTCTCTTCGAGCGCCGTCGCGCTCGTCTGGTGCTGGGTGCCGTCGAGCATGGAGGCGAAGCCGAAGAACTCACCCGGCGCTGGCTGATCGACGACGACGTCCTGATGATCGTCGTCCACGGTCGTCACTTGCACTCCGCCGGACACCATCACGTAGCCGCGCCCGCCAGCCTCGCCGATCTTGTAGATCCGCTGCCGTGGGGCGAAGCGCTTCAACTCGACCTGCGCGGCCAGCACGGCGATCTCATCATCGTCGAGCAAGGCAAATAGCGGGACTTCTTTCAGAATCTTCCGGATCGCACTGGCATGCGGCACTCGCAGCGTCACATCATGCTACCCGCCTTCGCTCGGCGCGCTTCATTCGCGCGAGCTACGGCGGGCGCAAGCCTGTCCTACCAGGCAGCGTGCGCTCTTTCAACCGATGGGTCGCGGTCCCCGAGAGAGGTAACGTTGCCCGCGAACGCCCGGCACAAGGGACCTTGAACGGCTGGATTGCCTGACGCCATGCCGAGCGCGAGGTCGAGCGTGCCGGGCTGGAGGTTTGCACTGAACGCCGCTGATCCCGCGGCGATGCAGCACCGTCGCCGGGGTGTATCCTGTGAAGCCTCGGGCTGTGGCTACCGTGCACGTATGTAGGTCAACCTGGCAGTCAGGGGGGCCTGAGACGCTCACCCTCAGACACGGTCTGGGCCTCGCGAGATCGTGAACGCGGGCGTCGAGCGGACCGCGCTGAAGCTGATGAAGTTGGGCTGAGCGGATACCTCCGTGAGGCCGTGAATGAATCCGTCACGAGCGCGCCGGAGTGTCGGCACACCACCGAGCGCGCGAGCAGTTGCGACGGCGCCGCCGGCGGCTGCAACGCCGAGAATGCTGAGCGTCGTACCGATACCCGCCGCCGCCTGCGGCGCCACCAGAGCCTGCCGCCGCGGCGGACGCGCTCGTCGCTTGTGCGCAGGTCATCACGTTCAGCTGCGCGATCGTCGCCGCCGCCGCCTGCCCCTGGAATGCCGCCGACACGCCGATCTGCACGCGCCGCTGCCGGTGGGCGTCAGGCCGGCGGTGGCGGCCGCGCGGCTCCGCGCCGTTGGTGACGACGGTGAGCGTCGACGAACCGCCAAACGAGCGCCAGAGCCGGAAATCGAAAACGTGACGGGCACGCCGGCGACCGGCAGATCGCTCTGGTCGCGCACCTCCACTACCGGTGCCGTCGCGGTCTTCTGGCGAATGATGTTGACCGCGCCTTCGCCTTCGAGTACCACGATCTTCAGCGCGGCCTGATCGCTGGCGTTCAGCGCGCGGCGCCGTCAATCGCGACCGCAGGCGCGCGGCCGCCGGCCTTGATCGTCACCAACCGGCTGTGCGCTCCAGAAACCCGAGCCGCACCAGCCGGACGCGATGGACACCGGCAGCGACGGTTCGGCAGTGTCAGCGGTGTTCTGACCCGCGAGCCGCCCGTCCACATAGACCGAGGCGCCGGCCGGATCGGATTCGACCAGCAGCGAGCCCGCCGCTTCAAGGGCGAGGAGCAACGGCCGTCCGTAGGCGACCGCGAACACGACCGCCAGGGCGAGCACGCACACTCGGCGACGTGGCTTCATACCCCTATAAGCGGAAATCTCTTCCCAAACTGGCACGGCGCAAGGCACCGCCCCACCTGCCCCACCTGCCCCACCTGCCCTACCTGCCCCTACCTTGCCCCTACCAGGGCATCGTGCGCTTGGTGTACTTGCGGCCGATCTCCGCGCGCCTGCTCGACTGGCCGGGCCGATCATCACGCCTTCCTTGATCATGTCGACGACGTTGTCGGCGTTCATCGATGTTGAGGAAGAAGATCTTGCTCGCCTTGGTCGCCGCGAAGCACCTTCGCGCGCGCCGCCTGCATCAGCGGCGGCATCGGACCCGGGCCGTTCTTCACGCCGAGCGAGAACGCCATGTCGCCCGGTCCCCATTCCGCGAACGCGACGCCCGGCACCTTGGCGTTGGCCTCGGCGTTCTCGAGCGCGTACTTGTCTTCGAGCTTCAAGCCGAGCAGCAGTTCGCCCTTCGGGTTGAGCGGCCACGCGTCGGCCTGCTCGCCGTAGTCGTCGGCGGTGATGCCCCAGATGCGCGACGCCGTCGAGTTGCCGTGCACGCCGCGGCGTCCGCCGTAGGCCGGGAAGCGCACCGCTTCGACGAACGCGCGAACGGCGCCGGGCGTGTCGGCGTGACAGAGCAGGATGCCGTGGACGCCGGTCGCGAGCACCTGCTGGAACATCCACGCGTTCGCGCGCACGGTCGCTTCTCGTCGGTGCCGTTGACCGGCACGTTGACGATCACCGCCGGCGTCTGCGATGGCCGCTCTTGGTCGGCCCGCCCTTCGACCAGCCCCTTCATGTAGTCGGCGAGGCCCTTGACGTCGAAGGGCGCGTGCTCCATGTCGTAGCTGATGTAGTCGGCGTAGGTCTGCGCGTCCTTGACGCCCTGCTCGAAGCTGCCCGTCGGTGCCTTCGTGCGAGCCGGTGTAGTAGATCGGCTGGCCGTCGGTCGAGCAGCTCGATCGCGCGGTTGATCCGATGCGGTGAATCCGGCGCGGAGGCCGGCGATGCCCAGCACGAGCGCGCAGTACGCGAGCGAGCGCAGCAGTTTGGTCATGAGTACTCTTTACCGCAGAACGGCGGTGATGTTGCGCTTGGGAACGAACCCGACCGGAATGCGCGCGACTTCTTTCATCGTCGCGACGTCGACGGCAGACACGTCGTTGGTCACAGGATTGGCGACGTAGGCCGTCTTGCCATCCGGCGTGAGCGTCACCCAGCCCGCGCCCTTGCCTCCGAGCTCCGGCGCCGCCGATCGGCTTCAGGTCCGGCAGCGAATACGAGTACAGGTAGTTGTTCAACCGGCTGCAGACGACCAGCGTCTCGGCCATCGGCGGTGACGGCCATGCCGTGCGACGGATCGGATCCTTCCGGCAACCGTCGCTTTTCCAGGCGGCAGATCCGGATTCTTGATGCGGGCGATCTCCTTGCGCGTCGCGAAATCGATCGACGGCGAATCCGTTGAAGCCGGTCAGCTGCGCGAAGATCCACTTCGTGGAGCCGTCGGGATTCGTGTTGAACGTCATCGGCCGGATGCCGAGGTCCATGTCGATCGTCCATGCGGGCTGTCTCGGTCTGCGCGTCGATCACGTTGATCGTCTTCCCCTGAATGGAGCCGGCCACGACGTACTTGCCGTCGGGCGTCACGTAGGCGTTGTGAATCGTGCCCTTGGTCGGGATGGTCTTGACCCGCTGCAGCGACGCGGTGTCGATGACGTCGACGCCGCCCGGCGCCTGGATGATCCCGACGTAGACGCGGCGTGCCGTCGCTGCCGACCGCCATGTTGTTCGGATGGCCGCTCAACGGGATCTTGCTTGATGACCTTCAACGTTTTCGCCGTCGACGACGTCGAGGCGTGCTCTGCGCTTCGTCGCTGACGTAGATGCGGCTGCCGTCGGGCGACACGCCGGCGCCGTGGCCCGGCCTCGATGCCGGTGATCACGCCGACCACCGTGTTGGTGGCCGGATCGATGATGTGGACGTTGTCGCCGGCGCTGTTGGTCTGGATGATTCGCACCTTCTGCGTCGACGACGCCTTTGGCGCCGAGCACCCAGGCTTTCAGCGTCTGCCACTCCGGATCGTCCTGCGAGCTCCAGTGTTTGCCGCCGTTGTGATAGAAGTCGCCGCCGGCCTGTCTCGGCGAGCGGATGGACGAGCAGCTCGGCTTCGCGACGTTGCCGGCCGCGACGACCCGGCCCATCGCGGCGAAATTCTTCCGCGACTGCTCGTCGGTCCACGTCGTGGCGCCCGCGGCGAGCGGTTCCAGCCGCAACGGCGTGCCTGACGTGTGGCACGACACGCAGCGCGCGTGGCCCTGGCGCCTGGCCAGAAAGATCGGCTGGACCCGGGTCTTGAAGAAGTCGAAATCGAGGGAGGCCGGACGCGGCCGGCAGCGGAGTCGGATCGCTGCGGAGGCGCCGGCGGGCGACATCGCGAGCAGCACTGATCACGGCGAGGAGCGCACCTTCTGCATCGCCACCTCCCGCAGGGCTGAAGCCCTGCGCTACGTTCCGTCATCGGTCTCTTGCTAACCCTGACTAACCCCTAATCCCCAACCCCTACCCCTACCCGCAGACTAAAGACGCAGAGCGAGAGACCTGGAAATCGTCGCACGCACTGCTTGCCGTCCACTTCGTAGGTGATCGGGCCGTTGACGATCTGCGCGCCGAGGCTCGCCTTCCACAGCAGCGATCCGCTCTGCGCGTCGAGCGCCTGGAAGTAGCCTTCGCGGCCGCCCGTGAACAGCACATCCGACGCCGTCGTCAAGATGCCGCTGTCGGTGACGTCGGTCATCGGAAATCGCCACTTGACCTCGCCGGTTGAGACATCGAGCGCCAGCACGGCGCCCGTCGCGGCCGCTTCGGTCCAGGTGTTGATCGGGCCGCGGCGGAGTCCCGGAACCGTCGGCGCGCCTTGGCACCGGCGACGTACGGCCGATTGTTGCCGCCGCCGAAGTTTCGTCCTTCCTGATACTCCGACTGCCGTGCCGCCGAAAATCGTCGCGTAGCTCTTCCCACGCGGAGACGTAGAACATACCCGGTGCGCGGGCTGTGCGACGGCAGAATACCCAAGTTCGTCCCGCCCTGATTGCCGGGCCACGTCGGCTGCCCCGCCGGCTGCACCGTCTGGATCGGACGCCCCTGCTCGTCGAACGTGTCTCATCCAGTTCACCTTCACGAAGGGCTTGCCGACGAGAAACCGTCCGGTCGCGCGTTCGAGGACGTAGAAGTTGCCGTTGCGGTTCGCCCACAGCATCGCCTTGAGCGGCCGCGCCGTGCCACGTGATGTCGGCGAGCACCGGCACCTGGACGCGAGTCGTAGTCGTAGCGATCGTGCGGCGTGAACTGGTAGTGCCAGCGAAGCCGGCCGGTGTCGGCGTCGAGCGCGACCACCGAATCGGTGTAGCAGGTTGTCGCCGGGCCGCTGATCGGCGTTCCAATCGGGCCCGGCGTTGCCGACACCCCAATACGTGAGGTTGAGCGTCGGATCGTACGAGCCGGTCACCCAAATCGAACCGCCGCCGTGCTTCCACGCTTCGGAATCGCAGATACGTGGTCGCGTGTCGGCGGACACGGCTGCCACGTCTCGAATCCAGGCTTCGCCCGGACCCGGAATCGTGGAGAAGCGCCACGCTTCCTTGCCGCTCTTCGCGTCGTAGGCCGCGACGAAGCCGCGGATGCCGTACTCGCCGCCGCCGACGCCGACGACGACCTTGTCCTTGACGACGAGCGGCGCGAGCGTCAGCGAGTAGCCCGCCTTGGCGTCCGCCACCTGCGTCTTCCACAGCGGCCGGCCGGCCTCTGGCGTCGATCGCGACGAGGTAGCGCGTCGAGCGTGCCCATGTAGCAGCGTGTCGCCGAGCATCGCCAGGCCGCGATTGTTCGCGCCGCAGCAGACGATCAGCGTCGGGCGACAGCGTGTGCCGGTAGATCCAGAAGACGCGGCCCGTCTTCGCGTCGAGCGCGACGACGTCGTTCGGCCGCTGCGTCAGGTACATGATCGCCGTCGACGACGAGCGGCGTCGTCTGCCACGCGCCGGCGACCGCGGCCTGATACATCCATTTCAGCTCGAGGTTCTTGACGTTGGCGGGCGTGATCTGCGTGAGCTGGCTGAACCGCGTGCTCGAAGTAGTTGCCGGAGTAGATCAGCCAGTTCTTCGGGTCCTGCGCGCGTTCAGCAGACGCTCGGTCGGCACCTGCGCCAGCGAGCCGAATGCGGCCAACGACGCCAGCACGCAACGAGCACAGCGCGGCGCCAGGTCATGGTCTCAACGTCCCGTCAAGCGAAAGAAGGTAACGCGATCAGGTCCGCCAGTTCGTCGGCGGTGAGGTCCTCTGTACGGACGGCATCGGCGACGTGGTCAGCACGGTGTATTCACGCAGATCGGCTTTGGTCAGCGAGCGCAGGCGCTCCTGATCGTCGATCAGCTGCACGCGTGTAGGTGTCTTCGTTGAGCCGCCGTCCGTTGATCACCGTCCCGTCGCGCGTGACGACGCGCACCGGCCGGTTGATCGGCATCATCTGGCTGGTGGGATCGAGCAGCGAGCGCTGCAGCGAACCGGCGCCGCGAATGGCCCCGATGTCGCTCAGGTCGGGCGCGACGCGCGAGCCTTCGCCCTCGATGCGATGGCAACGCAGGCAGCCTTTGTCGCTCGACGACCGTCCGCCCGCGCTGCGGCCACCCATCTTCACGGCGGCGGGATCGAACGTGTTCATGTTGCGAGGTAGGCGATGATGCCGTCGCGTTCGCCGGGCGTGAGCCTGAACCCGTTCATGCCGGTGCCGGGGATGCCGTTCTGGATTACGAGGGCGAGGTTTTGATCGGTGGACGCGTTGCGGAACTTGCCGCTCCGCAGATCGACGCCGCCGACGCCGTCGCCGGTGGGCGCGTGACACGTCGAACACTGCGCCGCATAGATGCGCGCGCCGAACGCGATGTCAGCCGGAGCGTATTGGCGGCGCAGCTGGTGCCTGACCGCGAGCAGACAGCCCGTGTGGCGATCCAGCAGAGCGCCACCGCTCGCCATCACCCACCGGTTCGCGCAGGCACGCATTCGGCCGGACTTGTACTCTGATGTCACCGGATGTTGTCCAGTGGCGGCGCGTTGATGATGCTGATGATTCCTGACGCCGTGGGCGTATAGCGTCGAGGCACGCAGGCGGATCGCCGCGTAACGCTCGGCTGAAGCCTCGCGCTCAGGCGTGTGGCGGAACGCGCGGCGCAGCCGAGCGTCAGAACATCCCCAGCTGGCAGTTTTGCCGCTTCCGACATCCGATCGCGATCCCAGGGCGGGTCCCAGACGACGTCGACCTTGGCGTCGGTGACGTCCGGGATTTCCGCGACCCGCCGCTGCACTTCGACCGGCAGCGTACTGCGCGGACGGACACGACGGCGCCGTCAGCGTCATGCGGATACCGACCACGCCGTTGCTGTCGGCCAGGGATGTCGTAGATCAATCCGGAGCTCGTAGATGTTGACCGGAATCTCGGGTCGAACACCTTCGACACGGCTTCGACGATTCTGCGGCCGCAGCGCGGCGAGCCGCTCGGGGTCGTTGACGATCGAAGCCGTCCGCAGTTCGCCTGACGGCAGTGGCTCGGCGGCTGGTGCGTAGGGTTGAATGACGGGAATCTCCTTCATTCCGTGGACACCACGCGCTGTCGGTCGCGGCTGCCGCGGAACGCAGCGTGTGCCACGGCAGGCTGGCGCATTTCACGCGCATCGGAACTGACGAACGCCCGCGAGCACCGACAATTTCCCGAGCTCGTCGACCGGCTCGTCGGGCGTGCGCGTAATCATCGCCTGGAACTTTTCGAACAGCTCCTCGACTTCCTGCAGCGTCTTGCCTTTGACGCTGTCGGTCATGAGCGACGCCGACGCCTTCGAAATCGCGCAGCCCGATCCCTGAAAGCTCGCGTCCGACCACGCGGCCGTCCTCGATCCGCAGATACACGGTCACGCGATCGCCGCAGAGCGGGTTGTAGCCCTCGGCCTTCCGGCCGTCCTCGATCGCGCGAAAGTTGTGCGGGCGTTTGTTGTGATCGAGGATGACTTCCTGGTAGAGCGTCCTGCAGATCCGATTCACCGGCGTTCATACGAACACCTCGCGCACTTTGTCGAGCGCGTGCGGTCAGCGCGTCGATCTCCTCGCGCGTGTTGTAGAGCGCGAGCGACGCGCGCGCGGTTGCGCGGGCACGCCGAGCCGATCCATGAGCGGCTGGCAGCAATGGTGGCCGGTGCGAATCGCGACGCCCTCGCGGTCGAGAATCGTGCCGATGTCGTGCGGATGGACGCCGTCGAACACGAACGCCAGCACACCGGCTTTGTCACGCGGCCGTGCCGGTCGATCGCGGAGACCCGGCACGCGCGCCAGGGCGTCCGTCGCCGTAGTCGAGCAGCTCGTGCTCGTAGCGCGGCGATCCGATCCAGGCCGATGCTCTCACGGTAGTCGAGCGCGGCCGCCAGGCCGATCGGCGCCGGCGATGTTCGGCGTGCCGGCCTCGAACTTGTACGGCAGCGACGTTGTAGCGCGTCCGCTCGAACGTGACCGAGCTGGATCATGTCGCCGCCGCCCTGATACGGCGGCATGCGCGTCGAGCAGCGCCGGCCTTCCCGTAGAGCACGCCGATGCCGGTCGGGCCGAAGCATCTTGTGGCCGGAGAACGCGTAGAAATCGCAGTCGAGCGCCTGCACGTCGACGCGCATGTGCGCCACGGCCTGGGCGCCGTCGACGAGCACCGGCACGCCGCGGCTGTGCGCGAGGCGCACGATCTGTCGGCATCGGATTCACGGTGCCGAGCGCGTTCGAGACGTGCACGACCGCGACGATCTGTCGTGCGCTCCGACAGCAGCGCCTCGAACTCGTCCAGTCGCAGTCTCGCCGGCGTCGTTCATCGGGACGACGCGCAGCCGCGCGCCCTTCTCCTCGCACAGCGATCTGCCACGGCACGATGTTCGAGTGGTGCTCCATCGTCGTCGACGAGCACTTCGTCGTCGCGGCCGACGTGCGAGCGGCCGTAGCTGGCGGCGACGAGGTTGATGGCCTCGGTCGTGCCGCGGACGAAGACGATCTCCTGCCGGTCGGTCGCGTGCAGGAAGCCGCCGCGACCGTTTCGCGCGCCTGCTCGTACGCGTCGGTGGCGCGCTCGCTCAGCGAGTGGACGCCGCGATGCACGTTGGCGTTTTCGTGCGTGTAGTAGCGTGCGATCCGGTCGATCACCGCCTGCGGCTTCTGCGTCGTGGCCGCGTTGTCGAGATAGACGAGCGGCTTGCCATGCACCGGATGATGCAGGATCGGGAAGTCCTTGCGGACGGCCTGGACGTCGAGTTCGGCGCCGGTGCGGAGTGATTGAAGGCGTCATGCGCGCCACCTCGCCAGCCTTCGCTCAGTTCCTGGTCAACGCGTGCGCGCAGGGGGCGCGAGCGGCATCTGGTTCAGGACGTCGCCGGCAAAGGCATGCACCAGCATGTCGCGCGCCTGTGCCGCCCCAAGGCCCCGCGCCCGCAAATAGAAGATCGCGTCGTCGTCCATCTGCCCGACCGCGGCGCCGTGCGTGCATTTCACGTCGTTCGCGAAGATCTCGAGCTGGGGTTTCGTGTTGATTTGCGCGTCCTCGGAGAGCAGGAGCGCTTTGTTGGTCTGCTTGGCGTCGGTCTTCTGCGCGTCCGGCTGACCACGATCTTGCCTGTTGAACACCGCGCGCGCGCGCTCGGCGAGGATGCCCTTGTAGATCTCGCGGCTGTCGCAGTGCGGCTTCGCGTGATCGATGGTGGTGTGGTTGTCGACGATCCGCGCGCCGTCGCTGAGATACAGCCCGTTCAAGGTGCAGTGCACGCCTTCGCCGTCGAGCACGGCGATGATGTCGTTGCGGACGAGCGCGCCGCCGAGGCTGATCGAGTGGCTGGCCAGCGTCGAATTGCGCGCCGCGTGCAGATACATCGCGGCCATGTGGAAGCTGTCGGGATGCTCGCGCTGAATCTCGTAGTGCGTAATGGTCGCGTTCTCGCCGGCGACCATCTCGGTCACGGCATTCGTGAGATAAAGCGCTCCGACCGCACCCCGCCGTAGCTCTCGACGATGTGTCACCTCGCTCGTCGCACCGGCCACGACCAGCACGCGGGGATGGGTCATCGTCGGCTGCCCCTCGCCAATCGAGAGGAACAGCAGGTGAATCGGCTTGGGCAACGGCCGTGCCAGCGGGCACGAATACGAACGCGCCGTCGGCGAGGAACGCGGTATTGAGCGCCGTGAAGGCGCGACGATCTTTCTCACCCAGGCGCGTGAGGTGCGCTTCGAGCCCATCGCCGCGACCACCCATCGCCTGGCTCAGGTTCTCGACGCGGACGCCGGCCGGGAGATCGCCCAACGCCGATGCGGCGGCCACGTAGGCGCCGTTCACGAACACGAGCGTCGCGGATCGATCGCCGTCCCACTGGAAGGGCGCGAGGTCGGCGGCCTGGAGGCTCGATGCGCCGTTGGCCGGCGGAACGAACCGGCTGTCCGCAATCGGCGCCACGCTCGTGAACCGCCAGTCCTCGTCGCGCGTGGTCGGCAGCCCGCGCTCGCGGAATTGCTGCAGGCTCTGCTGGCGCGCGCTGGTCAGCCACCCCGCGTCGGTGCGGCGGTTGGAGCTGACGCGCTCGGCCTCGGAGATGAACAGATCGGTTGAAGCCATCTACTTCGGTTGCCGGCTCGGGCTCGATCCAGCTGTAGCCCTTGTCTTCGAGTTCCAACGCCAACTCCTTGCCGCCCGACCGAACGATGCGTCCATCCGTCAAGACGTGCACGGCGTCCGGCACGATGTAGTTGAGCAGCCGCTGATAGTGCGTCACCAGCAGGATCGACCGTTCCGGGACCTCGCAGCCTGTTGACGCCGTGAGCGACAACCTTCAACGCGTCAATGTCGAGCCCCGGAATCGGTTTCGTCGAGGATCGCCAACGTCGGGTCGAGCACGCGCCATCTGGAAGATCTCGTTCTTCTTCTTCTCGCCGCCGGAGAAGCCCTCGTTGACGGCGCGCGTCATCAGGTCTTCCTCGATGCCGAGCTGCTTCATGCGTTCTTCTCACGAGCGCCATGAAATCCATGGCGTCGAGCTCCGCTCGCCGCGATGCGCGCGGAGCGCGTTCGAGCGCCGCTTTGAGGAAGTAGGCATTGTTGACGCCGGGAATCTCGACCGGGGCACTGAAAGGCCATGAACACGCCTTCGCGGGCCCGGATTTCCGGATCCATGGCGAGCAGGTCGTGACCCTCTGTAGGTGACCGAGCCCTGCGTCACTTCGTATTCGGGATGGCCCGACAGCACGCGCGCCAGCGTGCTCTTGCCGAACCGTTGGGTCCCATGATGGCGTGGACTTCACCGGCGTTGACGCATCCGAGGTCGATGCCGCGCAGAATCGGCGTGCCGCCGACGCGCACGTGCGAGGTTCTCAATCGCAAGCAACGGCTTGATCCAGCCGACGCACTGCCCTCCAGACGTGATGCTCAGGAGCTTCTGCGCTTCCACCGCGAACTCCATCGGGAGCTCGACGAAACACTTCCGCGGCAGAACCCGCTGACAATCAGGTTCACGGCGTCTTCGGCCGAGAGCCGCGCTGCCGGCAATAAGAAGATCTGGTCCTCGCCGATCTTCGACGTCGACGCCTCGTGCTCCACGCGCGCCGTCGAGTTCTTGATCTCCAGGTATGGGAACGTGCGCGCCGCACTGATCGCCGATCAGCAGCGAGTCGCACTGCGAGTAGTTGCGCGCGCCGGTGCGCCCTTGCCGATGCTTGCACCAGGCCGCGGTAGGTGTTCTGCCCGTGGCCGGCCGGAGATGCCCTTCGAGACGATCGTGCTCGTCGTGTTCTTGCCGAGGTGGATCATCTTGGTGCCGGTGTCGGCCTGCTGCCGGTTGTTGGTCGTCGCGACCGAGTAGAACTCGCCGACCGAGTTGTCGCCCTGCAGGATGCAGCCCGGGTACTTCCAGGTGATCGCCGAGCCGGTCTCCACCTGCGTCCAGGTGATCTTCGAGTTGACGCCCGCGGCCTTGCCGCGCTTGGTGACGAAGTTGTAGATGCCGCCCTTGCCGTCCTTGTCGCCCGGATACCAGTTCTGAATCGTCGAGTACTTGATCGTCGCGTTGTCGAGCGCGACGAGCTCGACGACGGCGGCGTGCAGCTGGTTCTCGTCGCGCATCGGCGCCGTGCAGCCCTCGAGGTAGCTCACCGACGCGCCTTCGTCGGCGACGATCAGCGTGCGCTCGAACTGGCCGGTGTTGCTGCGCGTTGATGCGGAAATAGGTCGACAGCTCCATCGGGCAGCGCACGCCCTTCGGGATGTAGCGCGAACGAGCCGTCGCTGAACACCGCCGGAGTTGAGCGTCGCGAAGAAGTTGTCGGAATGCGGAACGACGGTCCCGAGATACTGCGCGACGAGTTCCGGATGCTCCTGCACTGGCGTCGGAAAAGGAGCCGAAGATGATGCCCAGCGACGCCAGCTTGCGCCTGAACGTCGTCGCCACCGAGACGCTGATCGAAGACGGCGTCGACCGCGACGCCCGACGAGCATCTTCTGCTCCTCGAGCGGAATGCCGAGCCGATCTGAACGTGCGCTTGATCTCGGGATCGACCTCGTCGAGGCTGTTCAGCGCCGGCTTCCGCTTCGGCGCCGAGTAATAAATGATGTCCTGATAGTCGATGGGGCCGCAGGTGGACGTTATGCCACGTCGGCTCCTTCATCGTCAGCCACATGCGGTGAGGCCTTCAGCCGCCACTCGAGCAGCCACTCGGGCTCGTTCTTTCTTCGCCGAAATCAGACGCACGACCTCTTCGCGCTGAGACCGCGCGGGATATCGTCACGTTCGACGTCGGTGAAAAAGCCGTACTGCGTATTCGCGGTTGGCGAGATCTTGAATGACCCTCAGTCGAGCGTACTCATTTGCCAAAATCCTCACGGACGCTGAAGGAGACTCACGCAGCCGCAGGTCGCGAGTCGCATGCGGGTTGCTGAAGGTGAACCCCTTGCTCAGCAAGCTGGTGTCGTAATCGAGCACCGAACCGTCGAGACACCCGGAAGGCTTGCGCGGATCCACGAACGCCCTCGCTCGCGCTCGCCTTCGAACACCACGTCGGTCGCCTTCGTGGCTCATGCTCCCAGCCGAACGTGTATTCGAAACCTGAGCAGCCGCCGGCCTTCACGCCAACGCGAAGACCAGTCTCCGCTGAGCCCCGTTTTGCCAGCATTTTGTGAATCTGGGCCGCTGCGTTGTTCGAGATCTCGATCATGATGGATGCCGGGCAATCTCCGACTTCTTTGGTCGTAGATCAACCCCAGACCGCCGGCAAATCGCAGGCGGAGATGACCTATCTAGCTGTACGGGAAAGGCCTTACTCGGCGACCCGTCTCGGAGGTCATACCGGCGACCTGGCGTCTCGGAGATCTGATCCAGATCTGATCCCCGGATCAGACCCCGAACGCAGCGTCAGCTCGACACCGAAGTGCAGCGTCAGCTCGACAGTGCCTTGACGACCGCGGTCGACGTCGTCGTGGTTGTTGAACACCGACACCGGCGAGGCGCAGCCGGCGCTCGGCCGCGATGATGGTGGCGGTCACGTTCGCCTGACGCAGCTTGGCCTGCGTGGCGGCGGAGTCCTTCAGCCCGAAGGCCAGGATCGGCGTCTCGTTGTTCTTGCGGCGTCAGCGACGGGTAGCCGGCGGCCGGCAGCTCTTTCTGCAGCCGGTCGGTGAGTTGTCGCGCGTGCGCGCGGATGTTCGTCAGTCCCAGTTTGTCGATGTACCGCAGAGGCGTGTGCGAGCAGAGCGCCAGCGACACCGGGAAGGTTCCCGTTTCGTAGCTTCGCGGCGCCCGGCAATGGCTCCCACGTGATCCCGACGCGATCGAAGTTCGTGATCTGCCGATGGCCGTACTGGTCGTCGGCACCACCGTTCCCTGCAGGTCCTCGCGCACGTAGAGATAGCCCGAACCCGCGCTCTCCCATCAGCCACTGTAGGTGGCAGCCGATCCGAAATCGATGCCCATCGCTTTGACGTCCGATTGGCACTGCGCCCGCGGCCTGCACCATGTCGGCGAACACGCATGCGCCGTTGGCGTGGGCGAGATCGCTGATCGCCTTGGCGTTCGTGCAGGATAGCCGTTGACGTTCGACACCAGCGCCATCGACACCAGGCGCGTGTTCTTGTCGACCGCGCGCTCCATGTCCGTCTGATGTCGATCGCCCAGTCGCGGTGCTTGACCAGTCGAAGCTCCACGCCTTTCGCCTCGAGCGACTTGCACATATAGAGCGACGTCTCGGAAGTGGAGCTCATCGATCACGACGTTGCCGCCGCGCTTCGGCAGATCCATGCCCATGACGACGATGTTCTCGCCGTCGGAGGTGTTCTGGATGAACGCGATCTCGTTGGCGGTGGCGCCGATCAGCGCCGCAAACCGGCGTTTCAGATCCTTCTGCTGCTCGTCGCCGAAATCCTGTCGCCCTTCGCCACCGCCCTTCGTGCGGAACTCGATGTGCTGCTGCAGCGCGCGCGCCGCATGGACGCTCATCGGATGGATGGCGGCGGAGTTGAGGGTACGTCTGCGCCGACGCGATCGGGAAATCAGCCCGTGCCGAGAGCGGCAGCGCACCGAGTGGCTGCTTCGTCAGGGAGACGCCGATCGTGCGGAGGCGGCCAAGGCCGCGGCGCTCAGGAGAAACTGACGGCGATCGAGAGACATGGCATGGCCTCCACAAGGGACGTGTCTGCGCGTCGAAGATGATACACCCGTGGATTGTCGAGCAAGACCTCGGCACGATGCGGCACGAACATCGCAAGCGCCCGACACGCATGCTGCAGCTTCAAGGGATCGTTCTTACCGTTGCCGTTGCGCTGCAGCCTCGACAATTGCGGCAGATCCGGCCGGGCCGTGTCTGCGTGGTCGGCGAGCGCGCCGCCAATTGCTGGGACGCCCGAAGCCAGCGGCGTCGCCGCCAGCCGGCGGACTCAGGCCGGCTCTGGGTGCACCAACGACTCGAGGCGATCCCATTCTCCTCGCGATAGACGTGCGCGGCAGGGTCCAGCGGCGGGTCGGGTCGCCCCGGCGCGTCAGTGCGCGACTGGGGAAGACCTCGCTGTCGCGGCGTGCGGCAACCAGACGTGCCTCTATATTGCTGATATCGGTGACAACCACCTGTCGCGACGCGACGTCATCATCTATCGAGTTCATGAGCCGGCAGCGGCCGACACTGCAACAGACCCAGCTGAAGCGATCCGCGCCGTGTATCCAGACGCGGCCCGCACGACGCCGAAGCGTTCTTCGTGACGCCCTCGGGCGAGATGTTCGTGGTCACCAAGAGAAAGCGGCCGCCCTCTACCGCGTTCCCGCCGCGGAGAACGGCGCGCCGGCTCAAATGCAGAAGATCAAGACGCTCACCGGCTTCGCCGAGAAGATCACCGGCGCCGCTTCGGCCAGCGACGGGCGGCGCGTCGCGTTGCGGACCCATACGCAGCTCGCCGTGTTCACCGCGACCGATCTCGTGTCGCCGCGACGAGGCCAGTCCGACGATCAGTCGACCTGTCAGGCTTGGGCGAGCCCGCAGGGCGAAGGCGTCGCGTTCGGCGAGGGCGGCACGATTTTCTCGTTGGCGGGGGTGGCGGCGGCCATCGAGCCGGGACGCTGTCACGGCTGGAATGCACCTGGTAACGCGGGCAGCCTAGTCCGATCGCAGCGCGACGAGCGGATCGATGCGCGTGGCGCGGAGCGCCGGCAGGTAGCTCGCGCCGAGCGCCGCCGAGCGCCAGCACGGCCGGCACGACGCTGAACGTGAGGATGTCGGTGGGGCTGACGCCGAACAACATGTTGACGATCAGCCGCGTCACGGCGAACGACACCGCGAGACCCACCAGCACGCCGGCGATCGTCAGCTTCACGCCCTGAAGCACCACCAGACGCTGCGACATCGCCGCGGCTCGCGCCGAGCGCCATGCGGATGCCGAGTTCCCTCGTCCGCTGGCTCACCGAGTAGGCCATCACGCCGTAGATCCCGATCACCGCGAGCACGAGCGACAGGCCCGCGAACACCGCCAGCAGCGACGCGCCCATGCGCGGCGCCCACAGCGACTGATCGACGATGTCGCTGAGCGTGAACACGCCGGTCAGCGGCAGATTGCGATTGAGCTGCTGCACCTCGCCGCGCACCGTGCCGATGACCGAGGAGGGATTCGCCGAGCGCACGAACAGCGACACCTGCGGCTGATACACCTGGGTCATCGGCTGGTAAATAAACGGTGTCGGATCCTCGCCGATGAAGTGTATGCTTGCTGTCCTTCGCGATCCCGACGACCTGCTGAAAGTTCTCCTGCCCGAAGAACTTGAACCGCTTGCCGATCGCGTCCTCGTCCGGGCCAGAACCTCTTGGCCATCGTTTCGTTGATCACGACCGCCGACGGCGTGTTCGGCTGATCCTGGTCGAGATCGTCCGCCCGCGCAGCAGCGGAACCCCAACGGTCTCCAGGTATCGCGACCCGGCGACGCTGATTTGCACGAGGCGGCCCGACCGCCGATCCGACGCGTCCTGTCCTTCGAGGAACACCGTGCGCGCGAAGCCACCATTGAAGAGCGGCACGGTGCTCGCCAGCGTCGCGGACTCGACGCCTGGCACCGCGGCGACCTGCTCGAGCACGCGCTGCTGGAACTGCCGTCCGCGCTCTTCGGTGTAGCCCTGCGCGCCGAGGTCGAACGACATCACCGCGAGCCGATCCATGTCGAAGCCCGGACGGATGCGCTGCGCGTTCTGCAGACTGCGCAGGAACAAGCCGGCCCCGATCAACGCGACCAGCGACAGCGCAATCTGCGTCGCGACGAGCATGTTGCGCAGGCTGAACAGCCGGCGGGAGCTCGCCGGTGCGCTCGGGTTCTCCTTCAATTCGGTGACGAGATTCGGCCGCGAGGCCTGCACCGCCGGCGCCAGGCCGAAGAGCAGACCGGTCGTCAGCGCGATGCCGAGCGTGAACAAGAGCACGCGCAGGTCAGGCTGAATATCGATCGCGTCGGCCTGCAGGAACGGCGGCCGGAACGACCAGAGCGCGCCCTGCGCCCAATAGGCCAGCAGCAGCCCGGCGACGCCGCCCATCACCGCGAGCATCGTGCCTTCGGTGAGCAGTTGCCGGATCAACTGGCCGCGGCTCGCGCCGAGCGACAGCCGCAGCGCGATCTCGCGCTGGCGAGCCGAGGCGCGCGCCAGCAGCAGGTTCGCCACGTTCGCGCACGCGATCAGCAGCACCAGCCCGACGATCGTCATCAGGCAGCCCGCCGGCAGCGACGAGCGTTGCTGCGGAAGCCCGGGTTGATCGTCGCTTGCGCCAGCGGCACGAGCGTGACGTTCCGTCCCTTGTTCTCGTTCGGATATTCCTGCTCGAGCTGGCGCGCGATCGTCTTCAGGTTCGCCTCGGCCTGCTGCACGGTGACACCCGGCTTCAACCGGCCAGTAGACGTTGAACGCCAGACCGCGACGCGAATCCGGGACGAATGAGCTCGAGGAAGAACCCGTTTACCGTTTGCGGGTAGGTCATGTGCGGCACCCACAACGCCGGCGCGCCGATGGCGTTCGTGCCCTTGAAGCCCTTGGGCATCACGCCGACCACGGTGAATTGCTGCTCGTTGAGCGAGATGGTGCGTCCGACAATCGACGGGTCGCCGCCAAAGCGCTTCTGCCACTCGCCGTATCCGAGCACGCACACCAGCTTTTCGCCGGGGTTCTTGTCTTCGTCCGGCAGGAACACGCGCCCGACGAGCGGCCGGGCGCCGAGCACGCCGGAAGTAGTTGCCGGTGACGATTTCGCCGAACACCTGTTCCGGGTTGCCCGTGCCGCCGGTGATGTTGAGCGGCAGGCCGGCATGGGCCGCCAGACCGGAGAACACCTCGTTCTTGTCGCGCAGGTCGTCGGTAGTTCATCGGCGACAGCTGCAGGAATCCCAGCTGTCCGCCGGTGTTGCGTTCGTCGGTCGTAAAGACGCTGACGAGCTCGGCCGGATCGTTCACGGGCAGCGGATGCAGCAGCACCGCGTTGATCAACGTGAAGATTGTCGTGTTCGCGCCGATGCCCAGTGCCAGCGACAGCACCGCCGCCACCGTGAACCCGGGGCTCTTGGCGATCAGGCGGGCGCCATGTTTCACATCCCTGAGCAGCGTGGACATGTCTCAGATCCTAAACCGAGTATGTCCGCTAAGCCGGACCCCACGTACAGAGCCGGTTAATGCCGAACCCACGCACCGAGATAGTAGGTGGGGTCCGCCTTCAGGCGGACCTACCGACGCCGGCGTTTCTGCGGCACGACTGCCGCGGCCTCGCGGGGCGATCGCTGACTTCCGTCGCTTTGATGATCGCCAGCGCATCGTCGCCGCGGCGGAGTTTTCAATTCGGTCAGCGCGTCGGATGTGATGACGGCTGTCAGAAGTCTGATCGCCGATGCGGAGCCGCACCCTGTCCGACCAGGCCGTCGTGCAGAACCTCCTCGACGAACCCGCGCAGCTGGTTGCGGCCGCTCAGCGCCACGATGGGCCCGGTGGCTTTCGGCGGCTGGGTCTTCGACGCGCGCGCCGGCGCGCGCCGCGCCATCAAACCGATCGAGCTCCGCATCGGAGATGCGGTGATGCCCGCCCGCTGTTTGCGTGGTGCGGATCTTCCCTGGTAGATCCACTGCTTCAACGTGGAATACCCGATCCCCATCCGCTTCGCGGCCGCGTCGTGCGGTGAGCAGTTGCAACGTTCGAATCATACCGTGGACACCGGGCGGCAGGAGTGTGTCTTGACCACGAGCCAGACGCCGCTGCCCTGCCGCAAACTCAACTGCTCCACCGCGCCGGGCGTGACGTGGACGTCCACCGGCACTCCGATGTCGACCGTCGCGCGCACGAACGAGGCCCTCGCGCGACAGCGACGCGATTGTCCAGGCAGGTGGATTCCGCGCGCTCAAGCCGCGCGGGCGCTCGGTCGCGATCCAGGGGATGTCCCCTGCGCGAATCGCGACGCGCAGCGGCCAGCCACGACCTCACCATCCGGACAACGGCGTTTCGACGAGCAATACGTAATGA